>Ga0209061_1000157_pt1 | contig 221798 bp, 204 predicted proteins | sample Coa_R1_10_FD_187157 | JGI IMG/M metagenome (GOLD analysis project Ga0209061, IMG submission 187157) | Surface soil microbial communities from Centralia Pennsylvania, which are recovering from an underground coalmine fire - Coalmine... | ecosystem: Environmental > Terrestrial > Soil >... | reverse complement strand
GTCGTTGGTGTGTTGGGTGACACCCCGATCATCTCGGGGCCAACACCACGACCGGTGGATGGTCACGGCCCTCACCAGGAAATACTTGACAGGGCCGCGCTCAGGTGCCTATTCGCGCGGCCTCTTAGGAGCTTCTCAGCTCCCGAGGATCACGAGATCATCGCGGTGGATGAGCTCGGCGGGCAGGTCCGAGGGGAGGTCCGCGGTCCGGCGCCCGAGCCATTGCGTCGCGCGCCGGGACCCGTAGCGCACGAGCCCCTTGGCGAACACCGAACCATCAGGCCCCGCGACCTCGACCGCCTCATCCTCTGCGAAGTCACCGCGGACGGCGATCACCCCGGAGGGCAGCAGGGAACGTCCCGACTCGACGAGCGCCCGACGGGCGCCGTCGTCGACCGTCACGGTTCCAGAAGCCGGCAACGCAAAGGCGATCCACAGCTTCCGGGCAGGCAGCCGCTGGTGGCGAGCGCGGATGACTGTCCCTGGCGCACCGGCACGCTCGACGACGGCAGGCACGATTCCCACCGCACGCGCATCGGCGATCACCGTCTCCACGCCGGACCACGAGGCGATCTTGGCAGCGGCCAGCTTCGAGGCCATCCCTCCGCTTCCGACGGACGAGCCGGGACCGCCGGCAATTGCCTCAAGACGGTGGTCGATGTCGATCACCTCTTCGATGAGCGACGCTTCCGCAAAGAAGCGAGGGTCGGCACTGAGCAGCCCGGGCGCATCGGTGAGCAGCACGAGAGTCCTCGCCCCAACGAGGTGCGCGACGAGCGCAGCCAACCGATCGTTGTCACCAAAACGGATCTCTTCGTCTGCGACCGCGTCGTTCTCGTTCACGATCGGAACGACCCCCAGATCAAGAAGCTGGAACAGCGTTCCCCGAGCATGCAGGTACTGCTGACGATGGGCGAAGTCCAGCGGGGCCAGGAGGACCTGCCCGGCGAGCAACCCGTGCCGGGCAAACCCGTCCTGCCAGCTGCGCATGAGCCGTTGCTGGCCGACTGCCGAAGCCGCCTGCAGAACCGCAAGGTCGGTCGGGCGCGGATCGCCACCCCCGAGCGCCGACCAACCGGCGGCAATCGCACCGGAGCTCACGACGACAATCCGGTGCCCCGCCCTCCGACACCGAGCGATGTCGCCGCAGATCCGCTCGATCAATGCATCGTTGGTCGTGCCGTCGGCGCCGGTGACCGAAGATGAGCCGAGCTTGACGACCACGACGTCACCACCTCGAGTCTCACCTTCGTGCGTGACCGGGCCCGGCCTGTTCAAGCGAGCCTCCACCGCGCGTCGCTCAACGTGCTGGCACCACGGCGTCGTCACCAGGGGCGGATCCGTTCCTCGCCGATCGGTACCAGGTAAAGGAAAGGTCACCGACCCGCACTTCGTCGCCGTCGCTCGCGCCGGCCCGAGCCAGGAGGCGGTCGACGCCCAGACGACGAAGTCGCTCGAGCGCTTCCTCCATGGCATCGGGATCAGTGACATCCGAGAACCCCACCGCGCGCCTCGCGGGGCGCCCGAGGATCTCCCATGTCCCCTGCTCTCGCCGTTCAACATGGATTCCTTCGGGAACCGGCCGGTGCACCACCACCTCGGTGCTCCCCGCGGCGAACGCTTCCTGCAGCCGCGAGGCCCTCACGAGCTCTGCGAGCTGCCGAAGCAGGCCCTGGACGCCCTCCCCGGTCACTGCGGAAATGACGGCGTCAAACGAGGGATAGTCCGGCGCGTCGAGGACGCGGTCGCCAGCGGTCGCCAGCGGGCGTGCTTCGCCAGAAGGACCCCTGCCCAGCAGGTCCGACTTGGTCCCGACAATGAGGCGGGGACGCTCCAACAGCTCCGGTCGGTAACGACCCAGCTCGTGGGTCAACACACGCACCTGCTCCGCCGCGCTCTGGCCAACCGTCCCTGCCAGATCGACCAAAACGACCAGCACTCGCGCGCGCTCGACGTGACGGAGGAAGCGATCCCCCAACCCCCTGCCCTCTGCGGCCCCCTCGATGAGCCCGGGAACGTCCGCGACCACCAGGTCGACCTCGTCCTCGTCCTTCCCGACCCGCACGACCCCAAGATGCGGTTCGAGGGTCGTGAAGGGGTAGTCAGCGATCTTGGGCTTGGCAGCCGAGATCGTCGAGATCAATGTGGACTTGCCGACGTTGGGAAAGCCCACCAGGGCAACATCAGCGACCAACTTCAGCTCAAGGCGGAACCACCGCTCCTCTCCTCGCTCGCCTTGCTCGGCGAAGGCCGGCGCGCGGCGCCGATTCGACAAGAAGCGAGCGTTCCCCATGCCACCGGCCCCGCCACGGGCCGCCAGCCATCGGTCACCGGCGTGGGACAGGTCACAGAGCACGCTCCCATCGCGATCTCGGACAACCGTGCCGACGGGAACCGGCACCTCGAGGTCCGCCCCCTTCGCACCGTGCTTGCGCTTTCCCGACCCGTGGCCACCATCGGCGGCCCGGCGGAAGGGGTGATCGCGAAATGCGAGCAACGAGGACTGATCAACCCTGGCAACGAGCCAGACATCTCCCCCCCGTCCACCATCCCCGCCGTCAGGACCGCCACGTGCCACATGAGCTTCCCGGCGGAACGAGACCGCGCCAGCGCCTCCGTCCCCCCCTCGAGCATGAAGCTGCGCTTCGTCGACGAAGCTGCTCAGCGATGACCGCTCAGCGCGGGAGGACGTCGACGAGCTTGCGCCCTTTGCGCGAGCCGAACTTGACGACCCCTTCGGTGAGGGCGAACAGCGTGTCATCCCCGCCGCGCCCGACGTTGGTGCCCGGGTGGAAACGCGTGCCACGCTGGCGGACGAGGATCGTCCCGGCTCGCACCGTCGTCCCGTCGAAGGTCTTCACCCCCAGCCGCTGAGCTCTGGAGTCGCGTCCGTTTCGAGTTGAGCCGCCACCTTTGGTCTTCGACACGACCGATGCTCTCCTGTGGTGTCCGTGGATTCCCTACGAGTGGATTGCCGATGAGTGGATCGACCAAGTGATTGGTCCACCTCAACCGATGCCAGTGATCTCGACCTCTGTGTAGCGCTGCCGGTGGCCCCAGCGACGCCGCTGGTTGGTCTTGGGCTTGTAGGTCATCGCCCGAACCTTGGCTCCGAGGCGCTGCGCAACGACAGAACCGGTGACCGAGATCTGCGCCAGTTCCTCCGGGGTGGCCATCACACGATCACCGTCTACCAGGAGCACCGGGTCGAAGCGAACCTCCTCGCCGACGCGCGCACTGAGACGATCGACCCAGACCCGCTGACCCTCCTGTACACGCTCCTGCCTGCCGCCACAGCGGATCACCGCATACACGGCCCCAGTCTACTCGACCGAGACGAAGCATCCCCAAGTGCGGCCATCTGGCTCTTGTCGCTTAGAGCAAAGACCGGTCGAGCACGATCCCACGCCCGTTGCACACTTCGCACACGGTCGACAGCGACTCGATGAGTCCTTCGGAGACACGCTTGCGGGTCATCTCCACGACGCCAAGCTCCGAGATATCCAAGACCTGGGTCCGCGTCTTGTCGCGAGCGAGCGCTGCACGCAGCGCCGCGGAGACTCGCTCGCGATTCTCTTTGACCTCCATGTCGATGAAATCGATGACGATGATCCCTCCGATGTCGCGGAGCCGGAGCTGGCGCGCCACCTCTTCGGCCGCCTCGAGGTTGTTGCGGTAGACGGTCTCTTCGAGATTCGTCCTGCCCACGTTCTTGCCGGTGTTCACGTCGATCACGGTCAGCGCCTCTGTGCGCTCGATGATCAACGACCCACCGGATGGGAGCCAAACCTTGCGGTCGAGCGCTTTATGGAGCTGCTCGTGGACGTGGTAGCGATCGAAGATGGGGAGCGGCTCCACAGAGGTGTCGTAGAACTCCACCCGATCGGCGAGGTCCGGGCTCACCTCGTTGACGTAGGAACGCACCTCCTCGTAGAGGACAGGGTCGTCGATCGTCACCGCCCGGTATTCGGGGCTCAGCTCCTCGCGCAGGATGCGGACTGCCAGGTCCGGCTCTCGGTACAACAAGCGCGGCCGATCCGAGGCCCTCGCCGCCGCTTCGATCGCGGCCCAACGCTCCAACAGCGTGTTGACGTCCCGGCGTAGCTCGTCAGCGGATGCCCCCTCGGCCGCGGTCCGGACGATCAACCCGTGCCCGGGCGGCTTGACCTGGTCGATGATCCTGCGGAGACGGCGACGTTCGTTGTCGCCGAGGCGCTTCGAGATGCCGAATGCACTGCTGTTGGGCACAAGGACGGCGAAACGACCCGGCAGGGACACCTCTTGTGTGAGCCTCGCACCCTTTGCGCCGATCGGGTTCTTGGTGACCTGGACGACGATGGACTGGCCGGGCCGCAGCACGTCTTCGATACGGGGTTGACTGCTCGCTGCGCTTGCCTGGTCCAAGTCGTGGCGGTCGTAGCGAACATCCCCGCGGTAGAGCACGGCGTTCTTGGGCACGCCGATGTCCACAAAGGCCGCCTCCATGCCTGGGAGGACGTTTTGGACCCTCCCGGAATAGATGTTCCCGTCGATCTGGGACACCTCGTCGGAGGTACGCGAGACGTAGTGCTCCACCAACGTCCGACCCTCGAGGATGGCGATCTGGGTGGCGTGGGGACGGACGTGCACGTACATGGAATACCGTCCGAGTGACTTGCCGCGCCGTTCGCGTGCTGCGCGCCGACGACCACGCGAGGTACGCCGCGGCGTCGTGGGCGCTGTGGCCTCGTCGGTGCCGCTGGAATCCTCGAGGGCAGTTTCGATGACGGCGGGCGCCGTGAACGGCTCGGTCTCGAGGTCGTGCGTAGGAGCAACCGGCTCCGGGCGCACCCCATTGGCTGCGACAGATGGCGTCACAAGACTTCCCGAAGCGGCGGGAGGCGGTCGGCGAACCGGAGCAGGACGGGTATCGCCAATACGAGGCTTGGGCGGTGGCGCTGGTGCCCGAGGGGTTTGGGCCGCCGCTTCGGACTCGGAACCACCGACCAAAACGGTCAGTGGTGCTGCAGTGGCCTGACGTTCCTGCCCGGCCGCCGGATCACCACGAGGATCAGGTCGTGCATTCGGGCGATCCGGCTTGCTTCGACGATCCTCGGGCACCGAGCGGTCGAGCCGGTCGATATCGGGAACTCGGCGCCCGGTGGGTTCGACCCTCTCGGCCGCCTCGGCCGGACGACCATTCTTCGATTCCGCCATGAGGGAGGTCCCTCCTTGAAAAACTCACGACGCACGCCCCTCGGCATGCGGAGCGTGAAACGAGTCTTCGGCGCGGCCCGTCATGGCTAAAGGGTCACACCGGATCCCGTCACGCTCGATCCACTGTTGCGTCCTGCAGGCCCGAACCAGGGTCAGATCGGCTCCAAGCCTCTGTACCAGCTCCGCGACCCGCAGGCCACGCGGCTGGGTGGCAAGCTCAGCGTGCAGGCGGCATCGTGCAACCTTCTGCCCGGGCACGTCGTCGACGGCTCCCAAAACGGTCAAAGCCCGCACCGAAGGACGGAGATCACCGTCGGCCTGGAGACCATTGCGTTCACGCCGCAGGACGGCACTCCGAGCATCGAGCAGGTCCTCGACTCTCGTTGCCAGCTCCTCTGCGGGCACGCCGAGCACCTCCAGCTCCCAGGAACACGATGTTACCGCCTGTTGCAAAGAATCAACGCCATCTCCCAGCTTGCCGACGGCGAGCACGTCCACCCCCTGTGGGAGCAGAGGGGACAGCCGGCCGGGAAGCGCTGCCACGCATCCGGCCGGTGACCAGGGCCGTTGTTCGTCGGCCGACGTCTCGGACTGCTCACCATCGGGCCGATCGGGGGTTCCCTCCTCTTCGGCCAGATGCACGTCGAGGTACTCTGCGACAGACTCGCATCCGGTCGGCAAGGCGTAGCCAAAGCTGAGCAACGGGCGCGGCGAAAAGCCCTTCGACCAGGCCACCGGAAGCCCACTGCGCCGCAGCGCCCGCTCCCACATCCGCGCCACGTCGCGATGACTGGTGAAGCGGACCTTTCCCAGCTTGGCGTAGCGGAACCGCAGGGTGGTCGTCATCGGCCCAACACGCGGACCGGCACTCGATCGCCGCAGGAAAGGTCCTGGCCGGTCCCCTGACTCCCGCCAGCGGGCGGAACCGGCGAGGCGACCACGTGCTCGAGCGCGCCGCTGGTGCAGGCACCGCAGTCGTAGCACGGCGTCCACCGACAATCTTCCACGACCGCCTCGTTCAAGGAGTCCTGGTAATCGGACCACAGAAAGTCCCGATGAAGGCCCGCTGAGATGTGGTCCCACGCGAGGACCTCATCCCGGTCTCGACTGCGATGAACCACGTCGTCGAGACAGAGGCCTTCAGCGGCCAGCGCGTCCAGCCACAGTCGGAGATCGAACCGCTCGGACCACTCCTGGAAGGTCCCGCCCGCGCGCCAGACCCGCTCGATCACTGCTCCGACTCGCCGGTCCCCCCGACTGACGAGGCCTTCGACCGCCGTTGCCTCCGGATCATGCCAGCGCAGCGTCAGCCCACGCACCCCACGGCAGGCTCGACGCAGGAGGTCGATCTTCCGGCGGAGCTCCCCGATGGTGTCCTGGCCATGCCACTGGAACGGCGTCTGGGGCTTGGGCACGAACCCCCCGACCGAGACCGTCACCGTTGGCGACCGGTGGTAGCGGCGACCGATCTCGACGCAGCGCTTGGCGAGGACTGCAATACCGATCACGTCTTCGTCTCGTTCCGTCGGCAAGCCGATCAGGAAGTAGAGCTTGACCCGACGCCAACCCTGGCTGAATGCGGCATCGACGGCGCCATAGAGATCCTCCTCACGGATCAACTTGTTGATCACGCGGCGCATTCGCCAGGTGCCGCCCTCGGGTGCGAAGGTGAGCCCCGTACGTCGTACGCGGCTGATCTCCGCCGCTGTCCCTACAGTGAAGGCATCCACCCGCAAGCTGGGCAGACTCACCGCGACGTGCTCGCCATGCTGGGGATCGGAGATGATCCGCCTCACGGTGTCCTCGATGCCCGAGAAATCAGCCGTCGACAACGAGGTCAGCGCCACCTCGTCGTAACCGGTCCGCTCCAGACCGGACTGCACCATCGTGAACACCTGCTCGGCCGGACGTTCGCGCACTGGACGAGTGATCATCCCCGCCTGGCAGAAGCGGCAGCCACGTGTACACCCTCGGAAGACCTCGACGTTGAGCCGGTCGTGGACAACCTCGATCAATGGAACCAGCTGCTGGCGCGGATACGGCCAATCGGCAAGGTCCGCCACTGTGCGCTTGCTCACGGTGGCGGGCACGTCGGGCAACCGGGGAGAGACGCCGAGGAGGCGCCCGTTGGCGAAGTGAGCCTCATAGAGGCTCGGGACGTACACCCCTTCGATCTCGGCGAGGGAGCGCAGCACCGCCGCCCGATCCGACCACCGCTCATCCGTTCCGCGATGCGCTGCCAATGTCTCGTTGATCTCGCCGACGACCTCCTCGCCGTCACCGATCGCGAACGCATCGATGAACTCTGCAAGCGGCTCAGGATTGAACGCGCAATGCCCACCGGCAATGACAATCGGGTCCCCCGCTGCCCGCTCGCTCGCACGCACGGCCATGCCCGCCAGGTCGATCAGGTTGAGCACGTTGGTGTACACCAACTCCGCGGAGAGATTGAAGGCAATGACGTCGAAGGCACGAGCGGGGAGATGGTTCTCCAAGGAGAACAGCGGAAGGCCCGCCCCCCGGAGCGCCGCTTCCATGTCGACCCAGGGGGCGTAGGCGCGCTCGGCGAGGGAATCAGGGCGCTCGTTGAGCAGCTCGTAAAGGATCTGGAGACCCTGATTGGGCAATCCAATCTCGTAGGTGTCCGGGTAGACCAGTAACCATGACACCCGACCAGGATCGTGAACCGGAGATCTGGCTCCCAGCTCACCGCCTACGTAGCGACCGGGCGTACTGACCCCGTCGAGCAACGGCTCGATGCTCGACCATAACGAGTCCATGCCACCTCCGAGTCTAAGGCCCCTCGACGGCTCCCGAGTCCAACGGGAACCAGCGGCTTGGCCGTTGCCCCACGTGATTGCCAGGCGGTAAGCACGGGCTCCTGACGAACGGTTCCGGGCGAGACGAGTCCGTCCCGCTGGCGATCGCTTGCGGCTACCCGGGCCACACGGTGCGCTTGGCGACCGACGGCGACGGTCGCCAAGCGCCGAGGCTCAAGAGCCTCCTCGCCCCATCCTCGCAGCACCACGGCTGGTGAATGGCGAGGAACGGTGCCGACGCGCCACCGGTCACAGCGGAGGGCGGTCTCCTGGACCCGGTCGTGGCCGGCCGAGCACCGATCGAGACCCAGCTGTCGAGAGCGAAAAGCTGCTCACCGGCGAGCGTGGGGCTTGCTGACCAATCGGCAGTCTGGGTCGATCACGCCTGGTCACCGCCGACGATTGCTGATCGCCACGGTGACCGGTCTCGACTGCTCGCCCAACTGAGCACCCGCCGCAGGGGGAGTGAGACCACGGCGTTGGAGACCCCGACCACACCCACGATCGACGCCAGGTCGGCCTTCAACATCTGCTGCTGGCCCACGATCGCGCCGAGCGCGGCCTCGAACACCACCGATATCGCACTCCCTACGAGCGCCACCATCGGAGTGAGCAGGACCGGGTTCGCTTCGAATCCCGCGTCGGTGACAAGCCCTGCGAGGCACCCTGTCACGCTCCCGACGAGCGCCGTCAGGCCGAAGGGTGTGGGAAGGAGCAGGTCCGCACCGATCCCGACGACGAAGCCGACCATCGCTCCCTTACGCGCTCCCATGACGAGCCCTGCCACCAGCGGAACGCCGAGCACGAGGTCAGGATGCGCGCCAGCGATGCGAAGATTCAGGCACACTGTGAATTGCAGGATCACGACGGCCACCAGGACGAGCAGCGTGCGCACGACCTCGCGCGGGGTGACACCGTTCATGTCGGTGGCTCCCAGAGCACAACGCTCACATAGGCCAGGTGGTCAAGGTTGGCGATCGGCTTCGCGCTCACCGAGAGCTGCACCGAGCCGCGTCTGATCGAGCTGACCTTTGCGACAGGGAGCCCTGGTGGGAAGGTCGCTCCCGCGAGCCCATTTGTAAAGAGTATCTCGCCCCGTCGGATGGGGTCGTTCGCACTCACGAAGCTCACCGTGAGATCACGGCGTAGCCCTTCACCGTTGGCGACGCCATAGTAGGGGGACGCCTTCTGGCCAAACTGCACGCCGACCGATGATGAGGGATCAGTGATGAGCTGAACCGTTGCCGTCGTATGGCTCGCCTGGGTCACCTGCCCGATGAGGCCCCCGGACGCGACCACCGGCATCCCCACATCGACGCCGTTGTCGCGTCCTTTGTCGATGATGATGTCCGCCTCGAAATTGGAGGGCGCCAGTTCGATCGTGCGCGCAGTCACCGTACGGTAGGCACTGACGAAGGGGAGTCCCTGTACGCTCGCGGTCTCACGGTGCCGGTCGCTTTGATACTGCATGGCGGCGATCTCCTCGTTGAGCCGTCCCACCATGGCTTGCAAGTTTTGGTTCTCTTGTTGCAGTGCGCCGTAGTGGACGGCTCCGGCGAGAAAGTCACCGATGGGATTGAAGATTCCGTTGACTGCACCCGCGAGCGGCGAAAACACGTCGTGAGCGACCGATCGCAGTCCCGAGGTCAGCGAGTGCGTGCTGGTACGGAGATCGATCGTGATCAATGCGATCGATACGACGACCAACGCGATCAACGTCGTGAGCGTTCGGCGAGATCGCCTCGGCCTGGGCATGCCCGAGCCGTCGACCCTCCGCTCAGCGTGACGAGGACGTGATCAGGACTTGCTTGAGCGCTTCGAACTCCTCAAGGCACTGACCACTGCCGACAGCGACGCAGGTCAACGGATCACGCGCTACGACGATCGGCATCCCGGTCTCCTGCTCGAGGCGGGAATCTAAGCCGTGGAGCTGGGCACCGCCGCCGGTCAGAACGATGCCTTGTTCCATGATGTCGGCTGCGAGCTCAGGCGGCGTCTTGTCGAGTGTCGCCTTCACGGCGTCGATGATCGCGGCCACCGGCTCCTCGATCGCATGGCGGATGTCCTCGGTGGAAACCACGACGGTCTTCGGGAGGCCGGTCAAGAGGTCCCGGCCCCGGATCTCGGCATGGAGCTCCTCCTCCAGTGGGTACGCGGACCCCAAGGCAATCTTGATCTCTTCAGCCGTTCGCTCGCCCAGAGCCAGGCTGAACTCCTTCTTCACGAAGGAGACGATTGCCTCGTCGAGCTCGTCGCCGCCGATGCGGACGGACTGGCTGGTGACAATGCCACCGAGAGAGATCACAGCCACCTCGGTCGTTCCCCCCCCGATATCGACCACCATGTTCCCGGTGGGCTCGTGAACCGGAAGTCCTGCTCCGATGGCGGCAGCCATCGGCTCTTCGATGATGTAGGCCTTCCGTGCTCCCGCATACTCGGCAGCCTCAATGACCGCACGCTGCTCGACGCCGGTAATGCCCGACGGGACGCAGATCACCATCCGGGGCTTGGCAAAACGGCGTTGATGGACGCGATGGATGAAATAGCGCAACATTCGCTCACAGATCTCAAAGTCGGCGATGACGCCATCCTTGAGCGGGCGAATGGCCTGGATGTTGCTCGGAGTACGACCGATCATCCGCTTCGCCTCGGCGCCGACCGCGAGCGGGCGGCCGTCTCGGACGTCCACCGCGACCACGGAGGGCTCGTTCAGGATGATCCCACGACCCCGCACGTAGACCAGCGTGTTGGCTGTCCCAAGGTCCACTGCCATATCGCGGCCCAACAGAAACAGGCGGTTGTCGGCCATGAGCGATTGCTCCCCTCGAACGGGCTCGTACGGCACCCCTCGTCAGTTGCTCCGCAAGAGGCTATGGGATCAGATGATGCGACACAAGAGCAGGCCGAGAACTCCTTCGATGTAATTATCTCCGTGTCGTTTTTCCTTCGATCCCTTCGAGCAACGGTTGTTGGCGATCGGGGAAGAACAGGGCAATCTCCCGCTCGGCGGACTCCTCGGAGTCCGAACCGTGGACCAGGTTCTCGGTGACGACGGTCCCGAAGTCCCCACGGATCGTCCCCGGAGCAGCATCCCGGGGATCGGTGGACCCAATCAGGGAACGAACGATCCCAACTGTGTCGTCGGGGCCCTCCACAATCATGACCATCGCCGGGGACCTGGTGATGAACTCGATCAGTTCCGGGAAGAAGGGCTTCGAGCGGTGTTCGGCGTAGTGCTGCTCGGCGACCGCGACCGGCACGGTACGCAGCTCAGCAGCGCCAAGCCGCAAGCCCTTGCGCTCAAAGCGGCTGATGATCTCCCCGATGAGCCCGCGCTCGACCGCGTCGGGCTTGATGATGACCAAGGTACGCACGAGTCGCTCAATATAGAGGCCGAGCGGAGACCACACCGAGGCTGGGAAGGGCAGGCCCCGCCCACGATGCTCGGCCGACTGCGAGATTCCGAGTCAACGTCTACTGGGATGGTCGGGGATCATGCCTGGCGCGCTCCGATCCAAGCAGGATCTCGCGAGCCTCGGTCACGACGTAGAGCGAACCGGCCACGAGGAGCATCCCGTCGTCACCGACCATTGGCTCGGCGAGGGCAAGGGCATCGCCGACCGATCCCCCGACAATGGCCCGCACCCCGAGGGCTCGGGCAGCTTCGGCGACATCGGTGGCAGTCAGCGCCCGCGGTGAATCAGGTGCGCAGGTGACCACTGTGTCGAGGCCCGCCACCCCCAAGGCAGCCACCATGGCGAGCGGATCCCTGCCGCGAAGCATCCCGATGACCGCAACTCGGGGTCCGTCGACGCTGAATTCTTCGGCAAGTGCACGCGCGAGCGCCTCCATCCCCGCAACGTTGTGCGCACCGTCAACGACAGTGAGGGGATGCCGGCCGAGCACTTCGATACGGCCTGGTACCTGGACCTGGGCGAAGGCCTCCTCCACGACGCCAGGATCGAGGGGCCGGTCGAAGAAGGCCTCCACGGCAGCCAGTGCTGTTGCAGCATTGCGCCCCTGATGCGGGCCATGCAGCGGGACCAACACGTCAGGATAGTGGCCTCCCGGCGTGCGCAAGGTAACGAGACGGCCGCCGACCGCCACTCGGTTCTCCGTGCAATCGAAGTCGCGTCCAGCGACCCAGAGATCGGCAGCCCCTGCCGCCTCGGCCCGACCGCGAATGACCTCCACCAACCCCGGGTCCCGCTCACCGATCACCACGCGGCTCCCGGCCTTCACAATCCCGCTCTTGTCAGCCGCGATGCCTTCGAGCGTCGGTCCCAGCACCTCGGTGTGGTCATAGCTGATGTTGGTGATCACCGCCACCGTGGCATCCACGATGTTGGTCGCGTCCCATGTTCCTCCCAGCCCGACCTCGATGACCGCAGCGTCGACCGCCTCATCGGAAAACCAGGCGAAGGCGGCCGCCGTGAGGAGCTCGAACCGAGTCAGTCGCTCCGACACGAGCGCTTCGATGTCGGCAAGCGAACCCAACAAGTCGGCGAACGCCGTGTCTCCGATTGGATCACCCCGAATCGCCAACCGCTCATTGACCGACGAGAGATTTGGGCTTGTGTAGGTGCCGACAGAAAGCCCCATCGCTGCGAGCAGTGCAGTCGCCATGGCCGCGGTCGAACCCTTGCCGTTGGTTCCGGTGAGGTGCAGTACTGGGTACGTGCGTTGGGGATCGCCAAGGAGGGTTGCGATCTCACGCATGCGGTCGAGCGTGGGCACTGCCCGGCGATCCGGCATCGCTGACTCGAGGTTGATGTGCCCGTCGAGCCATCGGAGGGCCTCTTCAAGCGATTGGAAGCGACGCCGAGCCATTCCGAAGCACCCAGGTAGACCCAAACAGGCAAAAAGAACCCAGCGTACGTTCCTACGAGGCTGCTCGACGGCTCCGGCTGGCCTTCATCGGCCGGTCTTCGACAGGGACCAATGTGGGATTGACCCGGTCCAGGACAACCGCACGGTCGACCACGCACTTACCAACGTCGTTGCGTCCGGGGAGGTCATACATGACCTCGAGGAGGACCTCCTCCAGGATGGCCCGAAGGCCTCGCGCACCGGTACCGCGAAGGAGCGCTTGCTCGGCGACTGCTTCGAGGGCATCGTCGGTGATCTCGAGCTCCACGCCATCGAGTTCGAACGTCCGCTTGTACTGCTTGGTCAGAGCGTTCTTTGGTTCGACGAGGATCCGGATGAGGGCATCTTTGTACAGCTGGGAAACAGCACCCATTACTGGGAGCCGCCCGATGAATTCAGGGATCAGCCCGAACTTGATCAGGTCTTCAGGAAGGACTCGCCGCAGAATCTCTGCGTCATCACGTGGCTCACGCGACACCTCGGCGCGGAAGCCGATCCCCTTGCGCCCGATTCGGTTCTCGATGATCTTGTCGAGCCCGGCAAAGGCTCCTCCGCAAATGAACAAAATATTGGTGGTGTCGATCTGGATGAATTCCTGGTGCGGGTGCTTCCTTCCACCCTGAGGGGGAACCGATGCCGTCGTTCCTTCGAGGATCTTGAGGAGCGCCTGCTGGACACCCTCGCCCGAAACGTCACGGGTGATGGAGGGGTTCTCGCTCTTCCGAGCGATCTTGTCAATCTCGTCGATATAGATGATCCCGGTCTCCGCGCGTTTCACGTCGTAATCAGCTGCCTGAATGAGCTTGAGCAAGATGTTCTCGACGTCTTCGCCCACGTAGCCAGCCTCGGTAAGCGCGGTGGCATCTGCAATGGCAAAGGGGACGTTGAGCATCCGTGCCAGGGTTTGGGCAAGCAAAGTCTTGCCACATCCAGTGGGCCCGAGCAGCAAGATGTTCGACTTCGCCAACTCGACGTCATCATCGTTGCGAGGGGCCTGAATTCGCTTGTAGTGGTTGTAAACGGCTACCGAGAGAATCTTCTTGGCATGTTCTTGACCAACGACGTAGTCATTGAGGAAATTGAAGATCTCTCGAGGCTTGGGGAGCTCGTCAAAGCTGAGCTCAGTGGTATCGGTGAGCTCCTCGGCGATGATGTCGTTGCACAGATCGATGCATTCATCGCAGATGTAGACACCAGGACCTGCGATGAGCTTCTTTACCTGCTTCTGCGACTTTCCGCAGAAGCTGCACTTGACGAGGTCACCCCCTTCACCGAACTTCGCCACGGTGCTCGTCTCCCCTCTGGCTCAAGTCGTGCTCCGCTCACCAACGGCTACGCCGCGCCAACCGCTTCGAGGGGTGTGGACTCCCTCGACGTGATGACCTCGTCGACAATGCCGTAATTGACGGCCTCTTCTGCGGTCATCACGAAGTCGCGATCGGTATCCCTTGCCACCTTTTCAATTGGTTGCCCGGTATCAGCCGCGAGCATATGGTTCAGCAGATCACGCATACGCAGGATCTCCTTCGCCTGCAGCTCAATGTCGCTGGCCTGGCCTTCCACGCCACCGTACGGCTGGTGCAGGAGAATGCGAGCATGAGGTAGCGCGAAACGCTTGCCCTTGGCCCCCGCAGCCAGGAGCACTGCTGCAGCCGACGCAGCTTGGCCAAAGCAGAACGTGGAGACATCGGGCTTGAGGAACTTCATCGTGTCGTAAATCGCGAAGAGTGCCGTGATGTCGCCACCCGGGGAGTTGATGTAAAGGTGGATCTCCTTGTCCGGATCCTCCGACTCGAGGAAGAGCAGCTGGGCACAGACGAGGTTCGCCACCGTGTCGTCGATCGGTGTGCCAAGGAAGATGATCCGCTCTCGCAGGAGCCTCGAGTACAGATCGTAGGCTCGCTCACCGCGATTGGAAGACTCGACAACGGTGGGGACCAAGTAATTGCTTGCCCGGTAGTTATGTCCCCGCAAAACGCCCGCGCTCCAGAGCGGAGTCATTCGATTCCCTCTTCTACTGTCTGGTCGGCGTTCACCTGAACGGCCACGGGCTCCTCCGACGTCTCTGGGCGTCCTAAGCTGCTTTGTTCTCGGCTTTGTGGCTCGGGCTCGGTTCGCTCGGCTGCCTCCTCCGCCGACTCTTTGCTCTGGTCAATACGCAATCGTTCTCGCGGGACCGCATTACCCTCCGGATCGACCAACTCGACGTGATCGAGCAGCCATGCGAGCGCCTTGGCCTTCCGCCTCTCTGAGCGTACCGCGGCGATCCTGCCGTCGCGTTCGAGCTGGCGCCGCACTCGATTGACGCTGATGTTGAGACGATCGGCGACCGCTTCAACCTCGGCATCAACCTCTTCGTCACCGACCTCGATCCCTTCAGCGGAGGCCAGGGCGCGTAATGCCAGGTCGGCCTTCACAGCCCGGGCAGCCTGGACCCGCACGTCTGCCACGAACTCCTCTGCTGTCTTACCGGATGCCGCGAGCACCTGTTCGAAGGATATCTTCTGTTCCTCGAGCTGGTGACCGAAGTGATGGAGGCGTTCTGCGAGCTCGTCCTCCACGAGGACCTCCGGAACCTCGCCGTCATCGACCAGGTCCACGAGCGCGCCCAGCGCGTTCTCTCGCAGGGCGAGCTGCGCCTGGACGATTTTCATGCGCTCCAGTCGCTGGCGAATGTCAACGCGCAGCTCCTCGACCGTCTGGAACTCCGAACTCGCTGCTGCCCATGCATCAGTCAGGTCAGGAAGGTGTTTCTCCTGGACCTGCTTGACGAGCACCCGATACGCCACATCGAGGGTCTCCTCCCGATCACCTCGCATCCGAGGAGCTGGGGCATGAAAGGTGAGGACGTCGCCAACCTTGGCCCCGCGTAACACGCGATCGAGCTCGGGGGTCACTGCCTCGCTCCCGACCTCATAGAGCAGGTCGTCAACCCCAACCACCTCGCTGCCATCAGGAGCGGTCCCGTGCAGGTTGATCGTGACGTTGTCCTTGTCGATCACCGGCCGGTCGACTGCCACCAGCTCTCCCTCCTGCTCACGCAAGCGGTCGATCTGGGCATCGACCTCTGCGTCGGTCACGGCAATGCTTGGGACGGTGACCCGGAGGCCCGCATAGCCGGGGATACCGACGATGGGGCGTACCTGCACGATCGCGTCGAACGCGAGGGCGCCACTTTCCTTTCCTGCCGTGATGTCGATCTCTGGAGGGGCGATCGGGTCGAGCGCCGCGTCGATCACCGCCCGGGCATAGAAATCCGGGAGCGCCTGGCGCAATGCCTCGCCCCGAAGCGCCGTCGCACCGCCAAGACGCGCCTCGAGTACGCGACGTGGGACCTTTCCAGGGCGAAAACCTGGGACTCTCGTCTGGCGACTGAGCTTACGCACCGTCTCGTCAAGGACACGATCAACCTCTACGGCATCGACCTCGACGGAGAGTCGGACCCGGCTGCCCTCGATCGGCTTCGCGGTGGCCCTCATAGCGGAGCACTAACTCTAATCGGAGGGTCGCGCCGAACCTGGCACTTGGCGACCGACGCCCGGGGATTGTGGCGAAGCGCTCGTCCCGAGAAGTGCCACGCGCCACAACCAGCAACGGGCGCTCCCCCTACCAGGCAGCCGATCGGCGTCCTGAGGCACGATGTTCCAGCACCGATCCCAGCCACCCGTAGGATACGGGCCACCGGGGAGTGGCGCAGTCGGTAGCGCGCCTGCTTTGGGGGCAGGAGGCCGGGGGTTCAAGTCCCCCCTCCCCGACCCCCGACACAAGACGGCGTGCGCCAGCGACAGACCCGGAAGGAGTGCTTGGAGACGATGGCAGGCGTGAAGCTGGAGCTCTCGGAGGCACAGGCGGCTGAGTTGCGGAGGGTGCTCGCGGAGGTCCTCGGTGACCTAAGTCACGAGATTGCCGCTACCGACAATCCGGGAGTCCGGACCAACCTCGTCGAACGGCGACATTTGCTCCAACAGGTTGCGGAGTCCCTCGGGAGCCCATAGCTGAGACCTGGAGATCGAACCCTTCGGGTTGCAGTCAACGCCGCACCGCTTCGTTGTCGAGCGATCCTGGATAGGCGGCTTCGGCCCGTTCGGTGAGCCGCCCCAAATGACGGCGCAGCAATGCGAACGCGACCACGATCACCGCGAGCGCCACGACCCCGAGGCCGATATTGAGCGCGAGCGATAGATGCTCAAGGGTCGTTCCAGCCGCGTAGGAAACCCCTGTGAAGATGCCGGACCACAGGATCCCCCCGATGGCATTGGCCAGGAGGAAGGTTCGCCAGCGCATCCGACTGGTCCCTGCCAGGAAGGCTGCATAGGTCCGGAGGATCGCGACGAACCGTCCGAACAGCACAACCCTTGCGCCATAGCGGTCGAAGATGTATCGGGCGACCTTGATCTTCTTCTGATCAAGTCTCAGGTAGTGACCGAATCGCCGCAGGAGGCGGTAGCCACCGAGATCGCCAATCCAGTACCCGATGTTGTCGCCGACGATCGCCGCCGCCGCGGCGACGACGAAGAGCAACCATGGGGATAGATGATGCGATGTGCCTGCGTAGGTACCGGCGGCGATGAGCGCCGTCTCTCCGGGCAACGGGACCCCAAGGCTTTCCGCTGCGACGAGCGCGAAGACCGCCCAATAACCGGAAGTGGCGACGAGATTGTCGACGTTCACCCTGCAGGGACCGTGCTCACCCTGCAGGGACCGTGCTCACCCTGCAGGGACCTTCGACGGTGGGGGACATTGCGACCTCGGATCCCGAGTCTCTCCTGGCGATGAACAATCACCCTCGACGGCTCCCCGTCCGCTGTTGTCCTGGGTAGCCGACTGAGCCGACGGAAACGAACTCGCCGAGGGTCTTAAGCTGCCCAGCGGTGCCGACACTGATCAGGACATCCCCTTCCTCGATGACGAGCTCCGGAGACGGGTTCGTGACAAACGTCCCATCTGCTCGCCGGACGGCAAGGACCAGGGCACCGGTTTTGTCGCGGACCTGGGCAGAGCGGAGGCTCTCACCCACCAAGCCTGAGCCTGCAGGGACCTGCTGCTCCTCGAGCCGAAATTCGAACGTCCGGTCATGCATCACGACATCAATGAAGTCGACGACGTGAGGCTGCGTGACGAATGACGCCATCCGGTCGCCTCCAAGCTTCTGGGGATTCACCACTCGGTCGGCTCCTGCTCGGAGCAGCTTGGGCTCCGAGGACTCGCTTCGAGCGCGCGCGATGATCTGTAAGTCGGGGCGGAGCGAACGGCATGCGACGGTGACGTAGAGGTTGTCGCCGTCTGTGTCGAGGGCTGCCACCAACGTGGCAGCCCTCTCGATCCCTGCGGCGAGGAGCGTCTGGTCGTCGGTCACGTCTCCGACGACGCTCGGATACGGAAGGGCACGTACGCGCTCCTCATTGCGGTCGATGATCACGATCGGGCAACGCGAGGCCGACAGGAAATGGGCGACGGCCCGACCGACCCGGCCCCATCCGCAGATCACCACATGGCCGGACATGGCCGCGATGTCGCGTTCCATTCGGTGCCTCCTTACTCGCTCGCGCATGTGTCCCTCGATCAGGACCTCGAGCACCGCAGAAAAGGTGTACAGGGCCGTTCCCACGCCGACGAGGATCAACACGATCGTGAATCCCTTGGTGGCCGCGTTCAACGGGCGCCGCGACTCGAAGCCAACCGTCGTGATCGTGACAACGGTCCTGTAGATCGCGTCGAGAAGGCCGGCCCCAAGGGCCAGGTACCCCACCGTCCCTGCCACCATAACGAAGGCAAGCACGATCAAGCCGATCCTGACCCTTCGGAACGGGTTTTCCACCAGGGCAATCTTGCCCCACGACCGAGCTGCGCCGAGACAGCATCTGGCCACCAGCCGGGATCACGAGCTCTCGGGATGGCCGTCACGATCCGGCCCCTTCTCGGAGGCGTATCCCCTGGTGGATACCGAGTTACTGTGCCTCGGTCTGGACTGCGCTAATGGTTTGGTTCACCGACCGAACCTGAGCTGGATCGCGTGGAGCTCACCTCGCGCAACGCAGGCGCCAGAGCCCGCCATTGGTCGATCGGTACCGCACGGCGCTGGTCCGAGAGCGCCTGGATCGCGACGTGGGTTGCACCATGGTCGAGCTGTGCACGGACTCGTTCAGCAATCTGGTCGACCGTGCCCCACGCGACCAAAGCGTCGACCAGACGATCACTCCCGCCCCCGTCGACATCCTCCTCCTGGTAGCCCATATGAAGGAGTGCCTTGCGGTAGTTGGGCAGCGGGAGGTACACGGACATATGGCCCCGTGCGACTCGCCGGGCTTCGCCGGGATCCGACTCGATGAGCACCGCCTGCTCCGGACAGAGCAGGCGGTCAGGACCGATGATCTCCCTCGCGAACGCCGTGTGCTCAACGGGCATGAAATACGGATGGGCACCGTCGGTCATGGCTGCGGCGAGCCTGAGCATTGCCGGCCGGAGGGCACCAAGGACCCGTCGAAGCGGTGTGGTCGGTCGTTGGGCCGTGAACGGTGAGGCGTCCATCGCTTCGAGGTAGCGGCGCATGTGCTCAACCGGCCGAGTGAAGGCATGCCCTCGCAGATCCTCGACGAGGTGACGGTGGCTCACGCCCAGCCCGATCAACGTCCGTTCCGGAAAGGCTTCGGTCAAGGTTTTCGATGCCTCGACCATCGCCACGGCGTCCCGCGCCCAGATATTGGCGATGCCCGTCGCCCCGACGATCGTCCTCGTCCCCGAAAGGAGCAGCGCCAAGTGGACGAAGGGGTCCCGGCCGGCGATCTCGGGCAGCCAGATGGCACCATAACCCAGCTCCTCGAGTTCGGCGGCAAGCTCGACCGCCTGGGACGCCGGGACGAAGTCGAGCGCCTCGGTCCAGATGCCCACAGGCGAGAGGGTGAACGGGGAGTTCGTCATTGCGTCTGCGATCCAGCGACTGCCCGAGTCGCTGGCGCAACGGCGAGCCAGAGTCCAGTCGTCATGGTCATCGACGTACGGTATCCGAAGGGACGGATTCCGACATCTCCGCTCACCAAGCCGCCGAAGCGCATGAGGAGCCACGCGGCGAGGAAGAATGTCGGACCGGCGGCGATGAGCATGAAGAACGGAGACATCACAATTTTTTTTCTCCTCGACGAACCCGAGCGCGCGATCGTTCCCCGGACCGGGCGCCTTGCCACTCCGTCTCGGGTTTCAGCGCTTGGGCCGGCTTCCTTCGGTGCCGGGTGCAAAACGTGAGAGCATCGGCGCCGTGCACGGAGATCCAGTAGAGCACGGACGCCGGTGAGGCGGGAATCCGAAGGACGTAGCGGCGTGCGCCAGCGCTCGATCGCGATCCTGACCGCGATGGACCTGGAAGCAGATGCGCTGTGCGACCGGCTCGAAGCGGTGGAATGGAGCGCCCCTGTGGGCATTCGCCTTGCGCGTGGCTCCCTGGGCGAAACCGAGGTGCTCCTGGCGATCAGCGGCATAGGGAAGGTCGCTGCAGCCCTGGCGTGCCAGTACCTCTGCGACCGGCATGCGCCCGACGCAATCGTGATGGCCGGGCTCGCTGGCGGTCTTCGATCCTCACCAGCGGTCGGCGCCCTGGTCGTCGGCACCGCAGCGGCGCACCACGATTTCGACGCGCGACCGCTTACCCAGGCACCAGGTATCCTGCCCCACCTCGGGCTCTCTGCGATCCCCAGCGATGCCGACCTCTTCACGAGTCTCAAATGGGCCTGTGACCAGGCAGTCGCTGCGAGGGAACAATCAATACCCATCTTCCAGGGCCTCATCGTCTCGGGCGATCGGATCATCGACGCGGCATCCGAGCGCGACGCGATCTGTCGCATCTATCCAGAAGCGCTCTGCGTCGACATGGAGACCGCTGCGGTCGGCCAGGTTGCCCACCAGAACGCCATACCTTGGGCCGCAGTTCGAATGATCTCCGACGCCGCCGACGAATCCGTCGCAGTCGAAGAGATCGTGAGCTTCGGGCATGAGGTCGCCAGCGAGGTGCTGGCCGACGTCGTAGTGCGCCTCGCCGCGCGCCTCTGACCAGCCGTGCCGACGCTCGACGTCCGCGAGAGCTGGACCCGTGCAGCTGCGGCCCCCACCATGGTCCTGGCTACGGTCTCCTCGGATGGATCACCTCACTTGGTTCCGATCTGCTCGGTCATCATTGGCCAATGCGTGTACTTCGCGATCGACGAGATCAAGCCGAAGGCGACACAACGCCTCGTACGCCTGGGCAACATCGAGGCGGAACCCAGGGTGAGTGTGCTCGCGTCGCACTACGAAGACGACTGGAGCAGACTCTGGTGGGTTCGGGTCGACGGCGTCGCCCACGAAGTCCAGCAGGACCAGCGGTCAATGGCGCTCGATGCGCTCGCACGCAAGTACCCCCAATACGCCCGGCACCCTCCCACCGGCCCGGTCGTCGAGATCGTCGCCACGGCGATTCGGGGCTGGTGTGCGTCGGTGGACGCTGGGGCAGCGTGAGACGCCCTCGGACGACCGTAGTGTGTTCGAGTGATCCTGTTGACCCCTCGACCGAGTTGACCCTGCCCGACGCTGACCCTCCGACCACGTTGACCTCCTTGAGCCAATTGCCATCGCCGATGACGTTGACCCCACCAACCAAGTCACCTCTTCACGCCCTCCACGCCGAAGCAGGGGCCCGGTTCACCGATTTCGCCGGCTGGACCTTGCCTCTTCGATTCTCCGGCGAGCTGTTCGAGCATCGGCGAACACGCGCAGAAGCCGGGTTGTTCGACCTCTGCCACATGGCCCAGTTCGACGTCATCGGCCCGAAGGGGCTTGCAGCACTCGACACGGCGGTCGTCGGTGACATGGGAAGCTTGGCGGTCGGCCGAGCCCGCTACACGATGCTGTGCAACGAGTCTGGCGGGATCCTCGACGACCTCGTCGTCTACCGTCTGACCTCGGAGCACGTCAGGATCATCGGGAACGCAACGAATCACGACGTCGTCCGCGAAGCGCTCCTGACGCGAGTGGGCTCGGCGGCACGGGTCACCGATGCCGGGGTGGAATGGACGCTGGTGGCGCTCCAAGGCCCGGCAGCCGAACGAATCCTCGCCCACGCAGCCCCGGGCACGGAGGCAATCCGACGCTTCGGCGTCGCTCCTGCCACGATTGCCGGCGTGCGTTGTTGGGTCGCCCGCACCGGCTACACGGGAGAGGACGGCTTCGAGATCATGGTGGGGCGCTCCGAAGTGGAAGCCATCTGGAAAACACTGCTCGAACCGGTCGACTCCACGATCGCGATACCAGTCGGGTTGGCCGCGCGTGATTCACTGCGTCTCGAGGCAGCCCTCCCGCTGTATGGCAACGAGCTGACACTTGAGCTGACGCCCTTTGACGCCGGTTTCGGCCATCTCGTACGCCTCGAGAAACCCGCCTTCGTCGGACGGGAAGCCCTCGCCGCACGGGCGGGCCGCCCGGACCAGGTGCGCTTGATCGGCCTAGTGGGCGAGACCAGCAGGAGCGCACGCCATGGGCATCTGCTCTACGCGGACCCTCAACAGCCTACGAGGGCAGTCGGCCACGTCACCAGCGGCGCACCTTCACCCACCCTTGGCCACCCGATCGCCATGGCCTATGTGGAAATCTCAAGTGCCGTGGTCGGCAACCTCCTGTGGGCTGATGTTCGAGGCCGACTGGAGCCAGAACGGATCGTCAGCCTTCCCTTCTACCGCCGCAACCAACCCAAAGGACGGCCATCCTGATGCCCGCGGCTCCCTTCGCTCCGAGCGCGCACGGCGCCCCAGCTCCGGCGGGCCCCGAAGCCTTCGCTTCGCGCCATATCGGTCCGGACCGGGACGACGTCGCCAAGATGCTTGCGTTCATCGGCTATGGATCGCTCGACGAGCTGATCGACGACGCACTACCGCCAAGCATTCGCGACACGGATCCACTCGATCTTCCGCCCGCACGCAACGAAACCGCCCTGGCCGCCGAGCTTCGAACGATCGCCGCCGGCAATCGCCGACTCGTCTCCATGATCGGTTGCGGCTACTACGACACCTCGATGCCGGCGGTGATCCGTCGAAACGTCCTCGAGAACCCGGCCTGGTACTCGGCCTACACCCCCTACCAGCCCGAGATTTCCCAGGGACGGCTCGAGGCACTCTTTGTCTTTCAGACGATGGTCTCGAGTCTTACGGGCCTGCCGATCGCGAATGCGTCCCTCCTCGACGAGGCGACTGCCGCGGCAGAAGCCATGGCGATGTGCCACCGGCTCCGAGCTGACCGCCGTCGATTCCTCGTCGACGGCGAGCTCTTCCCCCAAACTGCTGCCGTACTTCGAACCCGCGCCGAACCACTCGGCATCGACCTCGAGCCCTTCGACATATCGGCTCCGATCCCTGAGGACGCTCTCGGCGTGCTCATCCAGAACCCCGGGGTGAGCGGCCTCCTGCGGGACGTCCGAGGAGCGATCGACGAGGCACATGCAAAGGGCGCGCTCGTCGTCATGGCGACCGACCTTCTGGCGCTCACATTGCTGCGCCCACCTGGTGAAGAAGGGGCCGACATCGCGGTAGGCAGCGCTCAGCGTTTCGGACTGCCGCTCGCCTATGGCGGTCCTCACGCGGGCTTCATCGCCGTCCGTTCGGAGCTCCTTCGCTCGCTCCCTGGACGGCTTGTCGGCGCTTCTCGTGACGTCGCGGGCAACCCCGCGTACCAACTCGCCCTTCAGGCCCGTGAACAGCACATTCGGCGTGAGCGCGCGACGAGCAACATCTGCACTGCACAAGCCTTGCCGGCCGTACTAGCAGCGATGTACGCCGTGTGGCACGGTGGCGAGGGGCTCCGGACGATCGGCGAGCGAGTCCACTGGCATGCGGTGCTGCTCGCAAAAGCGCTCGTCGATCGGGGCAAGGAAGTGCTCCACGATCACTTCTTTGACACGATTCAAATTCGCCTCAACGGGCTCGCTCGGCGATGTGTCGAGGCCGCCGCCGCCTCGGGGATCAATGTTCGCTATGTCGACAACGACACGGTCGGGGTCAGCTGTGACGAGCTGACCGAGATCGAGCACCTCGCGGCAGTGATCGGAAGCGTGGAGCTGGTATCAGGAAGCAACGGTAACTCCGGACGCGGCCACCACCGCCAGGTTGACAATGACGCGCCTCAAGCCAAGCATGGCCGGCGCATCGTCGAAGAACTGGTCGCAACGGGAAACACGCTCCAGGTGGACGGAGTCATCCCCGAAGCCCTGCGGCGACACAGCCCCTTCCTCGAACAGCATTTCTTCCACGGACGTCGCTCGGAAGCAGAGATGACGCGCTACCTGCGTCGCTTGTCCGATCGTGATCTCTCCCTCGATCGGACGATGATCCCGCTCGGATCGTGCACCATGAAGTTGAACGCAGCTGCCGAGCTGGAGCCCATCAGTTGGCCTGAGTTCGCGGGCATCCATCCCTTGTCCCCCCCTGACCAAGCCTTGGGATACCGCCGGATCATCGAGGATCTCGAACACTGGCTGGCCGAGCTCACCGGCTATGACGCTGTCTCCCTACAGCCCAACGCTGGGTCGCAGGGTGAGCTTGCGGGGCTACTCGCCATCCGTGCGTACCATCGGTCCCGGGGCGAGGGTCAGCGCGACGTCTGTCTCGTTCCGTCCTCGGCGCACGGTACGAATCCGGCGTCTGCCCGGCTGGCCGGGATGACCGTCGTCGTCGTGGCCTGTGATGCCGATGGCAGTATCGATCTCGCCGACCTCGAGGAAAAAGTTCATCATCACAGGGACCGGCTCGCCGCGCTCATGGTGACCTACCCGTCGACCCACGGCATCTATGAGGAGACCATGAGCAGCGTTGCCGATATCGTCCATCGAGCCGGAGGCCAGGTGTACTTGGACGGGGCGAACCTCAACGCACTCATCGGCCTCGCGCGGCCGGGTCGTTTCGGCGCGGATGTCTCCCATCTGAACCTGCACAAGACGTTCGCCATCCCCCACGGTGGAGGGGGTCCGGGCGTAGGTCCGATCGCTGCACGGAAACACCTCGCGCCATTTCTCCCCGGCAAAGAACGCGGCGGGCCGGTCGCCGCGGCCCGGTACGGCTCGGCCGGGATCCTTCCGGTGACCTGGGCCTACATCATGCTGATGGGACCCGACGGTTTGGCAGAGGCCACCAAGATTGCCGTCCTTTCTGCCAACTACGTCGCTCGCCGTCTCGCGCCGTTCTATCCGCTGCTCTTTCGCGGACGGAACGGGCTGGTGGCGCACGAATGCGTGATCGACGTACGACCGCTCACACAAGGAACAGGCATCACAGCCCTAGACATTGCCAAGCGGCTGATCGACTACGGTTTCCACGCCCCGACCATGAGCTTCCCGGTCCCCGGCACCCTCATGATCGAACCGACCGAGTCGGAGGATCTCGACGAGCTCGAACGTTTCTGCCGCGCCATGGAACAGATCCGTGGGGAGATTCGCCACATCGAAAACGGCGAGTGGCCGCGCGACGACAACCCACTCGTGAATGCACCGCACACCGTCGAAGAGCTCGTCGGCGAGTGGCATCACCCCTATAGCCGCGAAATCGCCGCCTACCCGGACCCCGCGCTGCGCTCTGCAGCTGGAGCCAACCGCTACTGGCCGCCGGTCAAGCGGGTCGACCAGACCTTCGGAGACCGCAACCCCGTCTGCACCTGCCCATGACCACACGTCGAGCCGATCCCGAAAAGGAAGAGGCGAGGTCACGATTCCACGATGCTTCGCCACCCCAGGCCACCTCACCATTCGAGATCATCTGCGAGATCGAAGCCGCGACCAAGCCAAACTTCGACGTGATCCACGAGCAGGTCGCCACTATGGCTGAAGTTGCCTCGTCATTCCTGGTCCCCGACAACCATCTCGGCCGCGCAACGATCTCGAGCCTTGCCGTGGCCCGCGAGATCTCGCTCGCTGGTGCACAACCGATTGTTTGTCTGAACAGTCGGGACCGGAATCGTCTGGGCTTCCAACGAGATCTGCTGACCGCTGCTGCGTACGGAATCGAACGACTGCTGCTCGTCTATGGCGACCGGGGTCCCGCAGACCTCCCGAGTGGGTTGAACGTCCAGCGAATGCTCGAAGAGCTCCGGGGCTTCGGGGCTTCTTCACGCTTTGATGGTCACCGCTTCCGCGTGGGTGTCACCACCCGCTTAACTCCCGTGCCTTCTTGGAAGCTCGAGGCCGACTCACTCTTCGTGCAGGCCTCCTTCAATCCCCAAGCGTTGCTGGACTGGCGCGCTGCAACGAAATTTGACGGGCCCGTGTACGCCGGCGTCATCGTGTTGACGAGCGAGCAAATGGCCAAAGGCCTCATGGCGGCCACCGGTCAGATCGTGGTCCCTCCCGACCTGCTTCGCCGGCTTCGCCAGAACCCGATGGCCGGGGTGGACGTCGCCTGTGAGCTCATCGCGCAGATCAAGGGCAGCCGTGCATTCGACGGCGTGCACTTGACCCCCGTGACCCGGTCCCGCGAAGTTGCAGCAAGGCTCCGATCGAAAGATGGACCAGCAAGGTGACTTGGGAAGCAAGTGCCCGACACGCGAGACCTCGGGAGCACGAGACGCGTGGGTGAGATGGAACCGCGCAGCAGTGCATTCCTCCAGGCTGTCCACCAGCGCGTCGTCGTCTTCGATGGCGCCATGGGCACGAGCCTGCAGTCGGCAGGACTCAACGCCGACGATTTCGGCGGACCGGCGCTCGAAGGGTGCAACGAGATCCTCGTTCAAACCCGTCCTGACGCCGTGTCCACGATTCACGCCGCTTTTCTCGAGGCCGGGGTCGATGCCATCGAAACCAACACCTTCGGAGCCTTTTCCGTCGTGCTCGAGGAGTACGGCCTGGAGGACCGGGCGTACGAGCTGAACCGAACCGCGGCACGGCTCGCGGTCGACACCGCCCGATCCTTCGAGACCGGTGAAGAACTGCGTTGGGTCGCGGGGTCGATCGGACCGGGCACGAAGTCGCCGACTTTGGGGGCCGTCTCCTTCGCGTCGCTTCGTGACGCTTATGAGGTTCAGGCGCGAGGCCTCCTCGACGGTGGCGTCGACGTCTTGCTCATCGAAACCGCGTTCGACCTTTTGCAACTCAAGGCAGCGGTGATCGGTTGCCGTAAGGCGATGGCGGCCACCGGGCGTCTCGTCGCGCTTCAGGTACAAGTGACGATCGAGTTGACGGGAAGAATGCTGCTGGGCTCGGAGATCGGTGCAGCGCTCTGCACGCTCGACGCATTGCACCCCGATGTGATCGGCATCAACTGCGCCACAGGTCCGGTGGAGATGGGCGAGCACTTGCGCTACCTCTCCCAGCACAGCCGCAAGCCGATCTCCTGCCTTCCCAACGCGGGGCTCCCCAAGGTCGTCGACGGTGCAATGCATTACGACCTGACTCCCGCCGAGCTCGCTGGCTTCCATCGCCGCTTCGTGACCGAGCTCGGCATCTCGGTGATCGGCGGCTGCTGTGGGACGACAGCGGAGCACCTCCGTGCCGTAGTCGAAGCCTGCCGACACCTTGAGCCAGCGAAACGAACGATCACCCATGAGCCAGGCGCGGCTTCCCTGTACAACCATGTGCCGTTTCGTCAGGACACCAGCTTCCTGGCAATCGGTGAGCGAACCAACGCCAACGGCTCTCTCCGATTCCGCGAAGCGATGCTCGCCAAAGATTACGAGACCTGTGTCAATATCGCTAAGGAACAGGCCCGGGAGGGCAGCCACCTTCTCGACCTTTGCGTCGACTATACGGGCACCGATGGCGTCGCTGACATGGACGAGCTAGCCGGTCGACTTGCCACCCAGTCAAGCCTGCCGCTCGTCTTGGACTCGACTGAAGCTCCAGTGATTGAATCGGGGCTCCAACGCATCGGTGGCAGGCCGGTCATCAACTCGGTCAATCTTGAGGAGGGTGATGGACCGGGCACGCGCCTCGACTCATTCTTGCGGCTCGCTCGCGAGTACGGCGCCGCCGTGATCTGCACGTGCATCGACGCCGACGGCCAGGCTCGGACAGCCGAGTGGAAGCTGCGAGCCGCTAAGTCCATCGTGAACCTGGCCATCGACCGTTACGGGTTGGAACCGAGCGACCTCCTGATCGACCCGCTCGTCCTACCGATCACCACCGGAATGGAGGAAAGCCGCCGCGACGGTCTCGAGACCCTCGAGGCAATCAGGCTGATCAAGGAGGAACTGCCCGGAACATCGACGGTCATCGGGCTCTCCAACATCTCCTTCGGACTCAAAGCATCCGCCCGCCATTTGCTCAACACGATCTTTCTCTCCGAGGCGCTCGCTGCCGGTCTCGATGCGGCCATCCTGCATGCGGGCCGCATCCTCCCGCTGAACCGGATTGACGATCGCGTGGCAGAGGTTGCCCGAGACCTCATCTATAACCGCAAGAGGGATGGCTACGACCCTCTGCAGGAGTTTCTCGTGCTCGTCGAAGGGGCGAACCCTGCCTCCGTCGAGCGCGAAGACCGGAGCAACTGGAGCATAGAGCAACGGCTCGCGCAGCGAATCATCGATGGCGACAGGGATGGCATCGAGGCCGAGCTCGAGGAAGCACTCGCAAGTGGGTTCAGCGCCTTGGCCATTGTCAATGACATCTTGCTGGCGGGAATGAAGATCGTCGGTGAGCGATTCGGCTCTGGAGAGATGCAGCTCCCCTTCGTTCTGCAATCAGCCGAGACGATGAAAGCCGCCGTCTCTTACCTTGAGCCCCGTATGGAGCGCTCAGGTGAGCGAGGAAAGGGGCGCATCGTGTTGGCAACCGTTCGAGGCGACGTCCATGACATTGGCAAGAACCTCGTCGATATCATTCTCACCAATAACGGGTACGAGGTCTACAACCTCGGCACAAAGGTCGCGATTAGCGAAATGATCGAGAAGGCCCAGGAGGTCGGCGCGGACGCGATCGGCATGAGCGGCCTCTTGGTCAAGTCGACCCTCGTGATGCGCGAGAACCTCGAAGAGCTCAACCATCGAGGCCTCGCCGAGTCCATGCCAGTCCTGCTCGGAGGGGCTGCGTTGACCCGTACCTATGTTGAGCGTGATCTTCGCCAGGTGTACAAGGGACGTTTGTTCTATGGCCGTGACGCCTTCGAGGGTCTCCACACAATGGACCAGCTGATGGAGCTCAAAAGATCGGGGCGCAATGATCCCGACTTCGGCCGAGCCCCAGGGGGCCGAAACCTCCCTCCGCGCCGGCCGCGCTCGACGGGCGAGAAAGATACGGCGAATCCCCCTCGACGATCGCCCGAGGTCGCCGTCGACAACCCAGTCTTCACCCCACCGTTCATTGGGTCACGAGTGGCAAAAGGCATCGCGGTCGACGAGGTGGCGACCTACCTCAACGAAACGGCGCTGTTCAGGAACCAGTGGGGCTTTCGCCCCGAGCGCGGCGAGTCCGACGATTCGTTCAAAACGCGTGTTCGTCCGGTCCTGCGGGAGCAGCTGGACAGAGCGATCGCTGCAAACGTGCTCTTGCCCATGGTCGTCTGGGGCTACTTCCCGGCCAACGGGGATGGAGACGACCTCGTGATCTGGGCTGATGAACGTCGTCAGACCGAAAAAGCGCGTTTCCACTTCCCCCGCCAGAGCGAAGCTCCTTGGCTCTGCATCGCGGACTTCTTCCGTCCAAAGGACTCCGGCGAGCTTGACTTCGCCGCCTTCCACATCGTCACCATGGGCCCGCGGGTCAGCGACGCAACACGAAAACTTTTCGCGGAAAATAAGTACCGCGACTATCTCATGCTCCATGGACTGGGCGTTGAGATGGCAGAGGCCCTTGCCGAGTACTGGCATCGCCGGATCCGCGAGGAATGGGGCTTCGCCCATGAAGACGGCCCCACACTCACCGGGCTATTCCGCCAGCAGTACCGGGGTGGGCGTTACTCGTTTGGGTACCCTGCATGCCCCGACCTCTCGGACAACGCAACCGTGGCCCGACTCCTGGGCGCAGACCGAATCGAAGTCACAGTGAGCGAGGAGTACCAGTTCCACCCCGAACAGACCACCGCCGCTCTGATCTGCCATCATCCACGCGCGAAGTACTTCGTTGCGCGATGACCCGCAGCCCGTTACCGAACGGGCATGACCAACGGTCAATAACCAACTGGCCCCAGGCTGCCCCGTTACGATACGGATCGGCGCGAGACCAAAGGGGGAAACATGTCGACAGTGACGCCAATGCCGTCGAGAGGATTATGGCATCGGGTGCAGTTGGCGCTGATCCGCCGACGACTGGACCGCTATCCCTCTACCGCTCCCCGCTACGCGTACCTAGGGATCGTAGTCCTGATCGCGATCTCGCTTTATTACATCTACTGGGAGGAAGGTGCCACACTTCCCCTCCTCCTCCCCTACTACCACATGTCATTCCACTACTTCTTGGTGTTGGTAACAATTTCGAACGCCATCGGGGCATTCGCTGCCGGCGCTGCGGGCCTGTCCGACAAAGTCGGTCGCGTCAACATGGCACTGTTCGGCACCCTCTCCATCGGGCTCCTCCAACTCGTGGCGATCCCGAACATCAGCTCCAAGCTTGGCTTCGCGTTCGCCTACAGCGCCATCGGCATCGTAGAGGGCCTCGTGCTGGTGGTCACGCCGGCACTGATGCGCGACTTCTCTCCTCAAATCGGAAGAGCATCAGCGATGGGGTTCTGGACCCTCGGCCCGGTGCTCGGGTTTCTTGCCGCCTCCCTCGTTGCCACCCACACGCTGCCTCACCTCCATCCCTGGCAGGACCAGTTCGTCATCTCTGGCATCACCGCCATTGTGATCTTCGCGATCGGCTTCTTCGGTCTGCGCGAGCTCTCTCCGCAGTTACGTGCTCAGCTCATGGTCACCGAGCGCGAGCGCGCCCTGGTTGAGGCACGTGCACGAGGCATTGACTTCGAGGCCACGATCCGCAAGCCACTCCAATCGGTCTTGCACCTCGACCTGATCTTGTCATCCATCGGCATCTCGGTGTTCTTGCTGATCTATTACGCAGCCGTCACCATCTTCACGATCTATTGGGTGTTGGTGTTCGGCCAGACGACTGCGAATGCCAACGGAATCAACGTCTGGTTCGCTGCCTGCAACGCCGGTGCCGTCGTGGTGACCGGCATCATCTCGGACGCATTGCATGTCCGAAAGCCCTTCATGCTCATCGGGACGGCGGGAGCCATCGCGATGACCATCATCCTGTTGAGCAGAACGAGCTTCCCGCACACGGGTTACTACACGCACGTGATCATCGTGAGCCTGTTGGGCGCCAGCATTGGTATCGCCTATACCCCTTGGCTCGCCGCCTTCACAGAGCGGATCGAGGACCGCCATCCAGCGCTCGTGGCGACCGGCCTCGGCCTGTGGGGGTGGATCCTCCGCATGGTGGTGGCAGTTTCGTTCCTCGTGATCCCCTACGTGATCACAACGGCAACCATCGCCGTCGACAACCAAGCGGCTGCGACGAGTCTCCAGGCCCTCCAAGCGGCCCAACCCTACTTCCCGACAGCAACCAAGCCCCTACCGCCGCCCATGCCCGCCACCGTTCGTGCTGGCCTCGAAGCCGTCGGGTCTCCAGGACGGGCCGCGGTCGTGTTCCTTCGTGACTACCCAGCGAATTACGCGGCGACGCACAATTTTGCCCTCGCGCAGGTAAGGACCGCCTTGGAACATCCCTCCCTCACGGGTCAGCTCACCGCTCTCCAGAGCTTCGTCCCGTTGGCCGCGCGCATCCGTGCAGGCCAGCACGTCAGCCCGGCTGCGATCGCCGGGGTCGGAAGATCTTCTCCAGTCCTCGCCACTCTGCTACGCGCCGAAGCGCAGCTCGTCCCGGCCCAGAAGGCCGCACCTGATGAGTGGCGCCGCTGGTGGTGGGTGTGTGTTGCTGGACAGATCATCTTCTTGCTGCTCATCTTTGCGATGCGCGGGCGTTGGAGTCCAAGGGCAGCCCGCCGTGACCTGACCGAGCACGAGCGGATGGTAGAGATCGAACTCGCCAAATTGCGCCAGGAGGGCACGCTGCTCGAACAGGCAAGCTGAGCGTCGCGATGTGTGGACGATTCTCGCTGTCTTCTTCGGTGGCAGATGTCGCTCGGCAGTTCGGCGTCGACGAGATCTGTGTCGACGAGCTGCCACCGCGTTGGAATGTCGCGCCCACCCAACCCGTATACGCGGTCATAACCTCACCAGGAGACACCTCGCGGCAGCTTCACAGTCCCCGCTGGGGTCTCTACGCACACCGCGTGATCAACCTTCGCCAGGAGACCGTGCGCCGGAGAAGATCCTTCCAAGCACGGCGTTGTCTCATCCCTGCCAACGGCTTCTACGAGTGGCACCAGCACAATCCCTACTACTTCCGCTCCGCTCGCTCTGGTTCGGCGTTGCTGGGGTTGGCCGGCGTGTGGGAGGGCGACTCGTCTGACCGGCCAGAAAGCTGCGCCATCCTGACGACACGTCCAAATCGCGTTGTGGCGCCCGTTCACGACCGGATGCCAGCAATCGTCGCCCCAGAGCTGTGGGAGATCTGGCTTGCTCCGGAGCCGCTCGAACCAGAAGAGGCGGATGCGATCCTGAGCCCAGCCCCCGAAGCATCGCTCGTCACGTGGCGGGTGGGCACGCTGGTGAACAGTCCCCGGCGCGAAGGACCTGAACTCGTCGCCCCCCTAGAAGAAATCGATGATCCATCCTTTCCGGGATTCGAGCTCGGCCCCGAGCATCTCGAGCCACCAGGAGCTGGTCGATTCTCAAGGTGAGGACGGGCCCCTCCGATGCATCTGCGATCCCATCTAGCTCTTGTCGCCTGGTCCCTCACGTCGGGTGTGCCCTGCTGGCCCGCCTGGTCTGCATCCGGTATTGATGTTGCCCCCACTCCAGGTCACCAGCCGCGGCTGCGCTTCCGACGCTGGAGGGCTGTTTGCCATAGTGGTCGGCAGGAGTCGTCTCGGTAACGAATTGCCTTCCTGAGAATCGCCGGACCCCCAAGGCGGAGACCTCGACGAAAAACACCCGTGCGCGTTCGATAGAGGCCCGAAGGCAACGAGCAAAGACCAGAGCGACTCAATGGAAGTCCCGGGCCTTCGTCGAAGTGGCCAAGGCGAGAGGCTCGATGCGTTGAGCGACCACGTTGACGACGCCGTCGGCCGACTCCAGGATCCCACGCACGAGCATGGCCGAGGCGGATCGGGCGACACGGCGGTGACGCGACCAGACGCCTTTCGGGCACACCACGTTCACCATCCCCGTCTCGTCCTCAAGATTGACGAAGGTGATTCCTCGAGCCGTCTCGGGCCGCTGCCGGTGAGTGACCACGCCAGCAACTGTGACCCGACTTCCTGAAGCCAAGGCATCCAACCGGGCGGCCGGGGTCACACCAAGCTGATCGAGCGACTCCCTGACGAGCTCGGTGAGGGAGGAATCAACAGCGATCCCGGTCGCCCACAAATCTGCAACCAGCTCCTCGGTTGTATCCATCGCCGGAAGCAGCGGAGCGTCGGTGCCGACGACAATACCCGGCAGCGTGTCTTCGCCCACCCGAGCGAGCGCCCCGAGCGCCCACAACGCTCGGCGACGATCCCCTTGCCCCCCAGAAGAATTGGCGGTGCCCTCTCGAAGCGAACTGGTAGCACCAGCCATGGCAAGAGCCTCCAACTGAACCGATGAGAGACCGCTTCGCCGGGCAAGATCCTCGAGATCTCGATAGGGCTGCGCAGCGACGAGGCGCTCAGCAGCTTCGTTACCGATAGATCGGATCGACGACAACCCCAAGCGGATCGCCGGAGATCCGTTTGGTGCATCGCTATCGATGGGTTCGAGCCGTGCCATAACGCTACTGCGGTTCACATCTGGTCTCCGAACAACCACGCCATGACGGCGGGCATCTGCCACCAGCGTTCGTGGTGCCCAAAAGCCCATTGGCTGAGAGTTGAGGAGGCCTGTGAAGAAGGCAGCCGGATAATGCACTTTCAGCCAGGCGGAGACATAGACGAGATAGGCGAAGGAGGCCGCGTGGGATTCTGGGAAACCGAAATTGGAGAAGGCGGCCATTTGAGAGAAGATCTCATCGGCAAAGGGCCCGGTGATCCCTCGCTCTGCCATCCCCGCATAGAACTTGCTGCGCAGGGCCTCCATGCGCTGCACGGAACGTTTCGACCCCATCGCTTGCCGGAGCTGGTCAGCATCTGCCGGGCTGAACCCGGCCACATCGATGGCCATCTGCATCAGCTGCTCCTGGAAGATCGGAACGCCAAGCGTCCGTTCGAGGCAAGGAACGAGCAGGGGGTGGGGATAGGTCACCTCCTCTCGACCGTTGCGACGCCTGAGGTAGGGGTGGACCGATCCTCCTTGGATCGGTCCCGGACGGATCAATGCCACCCCGACGACGAGGTCATAAAAACAGCTCGGCTTGAGCCGGGGAAGCGTCCCCATCTGGGCACGGCTCTCCACCTGGAAAACGCCAACGGTATCTGCGCTGCACAGAAGTTCGTACACGGCGGGTTCCTGAGGAATTGTTGCCAAGTCAATCACTTCCCCGTGATACTCGGCGATGAGGTCGATACTGCGATGGAGTGCTTCGAGCATTCCCAAACCGAGCAAGTCGAACTTCACCAACCCGACGGCTGCGCAATCTTCCTTGTCCCATTGGAGCACACTGCGGCCCGGCGCCGTTGCCCATTCGACTGGACATACCTCGATCACGGGTCGATCGCAGATGACCATGCCGCCGGAATGGACACCAAGGTGCCTCGGGAACCCTTGAATCCTGTTTGCCAGTTCGAGCACGGGCTGCGGGATGTCATTGTCTGTTTCTACTTCAGGCTCAAGTTGGCGCGTCCATGCGTCGATCGTCCCTGTGGCGTAGCCGAACGCCCTGGCCGCGTCACGAACCGCGGAGCGAGGTCGATAAGTGATGACGTCCGCCACCTGGGCAGCATAAAACCGGCCATAGCGTTCATAGACGTACTGGATGACTTCTTCCCTACGCCCACTCTCGATGTCGACGTCGATATCTGGAGGACCATCACGCGCTGGTGACAAGAATCGCTCGAACAACAGTCCGAGCCTCACCGCATCGGCATTGGTGATGCCAAGGGCGTAGCACACTGCAGAGTTGGCCGCGGATCCTCGACCTTGGCAGAGGATGTCGCGCCGACGACAGAACTGCACGATGTCCCAGACGATGAGGAAGTAGCCAGAGAAGCCCAACGTCTCGATCACCTCAAGCTCGTGATCGAGCCGAGCCCAGGCGCCGGGAACGGTCTCGTCTTCTCGAGGCCCATAGCGTGCGAGCGCCCCCTGCGAAACCAGCTGCCGGAGATAGCTCATCTCGTCGTAGCCAGAAGGGACCGGAAACGGCGGAAGGCCCGGTGCAACCAACTGGAGATCGAAGGCAAGTTCCTCGCCCAGCTCCGCGGCTCGCTCGACCACTCCGGGATATCGGGCGAAGCGGCGAGCTTGCTCGCTTCCAGAGCGGAGGTATGCACTCGGGCTAACGGACAGCCACCCATCCATGTCGTCAAGGGAACGACGTGCCCGAATCGCCGCCATTGCCGTCGCCAATCGATAACCCGCTGGAGTGGCGTAGTGGGCGTTGGTCGTCGCCACCAGGTCGACTCCCCTCGACACCGCAAGAGCAGCCAAGGCGTCATTGCGCGCTGAGTCCAGGGGTTCATCGTGATGCCACAGCTCCACCGCCACGTTGTCCCTTCCGAAGCACTCGACGAGCTCGTCGAGCGCACGCCCTGCAGCCTGGGGCCCTTCGGTGAGGAGCGCCTTCGGGACCGTCCCTTTCCGACATCCGGTGAGCACCAGCCAGTTCCCAGAATGCGCTGCCGCCAGCTGCTCGAAAGAGAATGCCGGTGCACCCTTGCCTGCACCAAAGAGATGCGCCTCGGCGATCGCGCGGCTGAGTCGGCGATACCCCTCTGGACCTCGAGCGAGGACGACCAGATGCGATCCCTCTGGATCGGCGATGCCGTTTTGACGGCGAGTCAACCCCAAAGTCAGTTCGGCTCCGAACACCGTCGGGATCCCACTCGCGCGAGCTGCCTCGGCGAAGCGAACGGCACCGTAGAGCCCGTTGTGGTCGGTCAGCGCCAGCGCCACCAGGCCCAACCGGGTGGCTTCTCCAACCAGCTCATCCGGATGGGAAGCGCCATCGAGGAAGCTGAAGTTCGAATGGGCGTGCAGCTCCGCGTACCTCGTCATCTCGATTCATCAGCTCAGGTGGTTACTCGATCAACCAGTTGCAGGTAGCCATTCGTTCAATCAGTCGTAGGTGGCCTCGACCCACCATCGATCCCCTTCGAGGAAGCAGAGATGGGCGCTGCCCCCATCGATCATCACCTGGAACCAAGCTCGACGCCGCCGTGATGGCGGGTCCCACCACCGCTCGTCGCTCAACCATGGGCCGGCCCAGGCAACGATGGCAGCTGGTGATCCTCCGGCAATCGATACCGTCGAAGGCGACGCCGTCAGCCTTCCGCGCGAGCTCACTCCGACCGCCTCACCCGCAGGACCACGCATTTGGGCCGGTAAGGGGTCCGGATACACCAATGCCGGTGCAGGAACCGGATGACGACCAGGCCAAGGGCAGGCGTCCGGCTCGCCTTCGTGATCCTCTCCCCATGGCACAAGGACCGCCCGTTGCAGCGGTGCACGTCCTCCGCGAAGTGCTCCGGTGAAAACCTTGCCCGGTCCAAGCAGGGCGAAGAGACGCCCTACCCCTCGAGCCGCTCGGTGGTCGACATCCGTAGCGGCATGTTCTGCATCTCCGAATGCGAGCTGACGACCGCCAGCGGGTGCGACCTCACTGGCTTCCAGTCGCAGGAAAACAATCCCCCCGCTTGGCGCCCATCCGTGCAGTTGCCAGCGCAACCGCTCGACGATTCCCTCGACACAAAAGCGGTCCCGCACCCGCCAGCGACGCTCTCGGTGCTCAGCATGCTCGCTCCTGAGCTCGATGCAAAGCTGTGTACATACCAGCCTCTGTTGATCGAGTCGAGAGAGGAGCTCCTCAGCAGCCATCTTCCCTACAGCAACGACACGATCAACGCGGTCAACTGCTGGATCGAGCTCGATCGCCGTACTGAACTTCTCTGGGGGTGGCGTGAAGCGAACCAGCTCGTCATCGAGACCTCGCGCCAATCGGTGTGCCGCGGCGGCATCTGGCCCGAATCTGGCTAGCACCGAAGCGGCAGGCAGAGCGGCAAAGGCACCCAGGGTGTGGATTCCCAGGCGACTGAGGAGCTCGGCCAGCGCCGGACGCCTGAGCACCGAAAGCGGGTAAGGAGCCAGGAAGGATGCCGTTGCCTCTCTGGGAACGATCGCCTTGCGCCTTGCTGCCAAGGTCGCCGCAAAGAGCCCTTCGGCGATCCCAACCCCTACCTCCATCGGGAAGGGCAGCGCGGAGCTGGCCACCTCTGCCACCCGTTGGCAGAGGGCCGGCTCACCACCGAAGTACCGCTCGGCTCTTCGAACATCCAGCGCACAGAGCCCTGGCCGACTCACCTCGATCGCAGGAACCAACGTTGCAATCGCTGCGACGACCGGCTCGAAGGCCCGAGCTTCTTGTACAGGGTCGCGCGCCCTGACCACCAGGCCCGGGCACCGGCTTTGCGCTTCTCGTCGCCGTAGGCCTATCCTCACCCCCTCCCGACGAGCCGCTGCCGAACAAGCCATCACCTGGTTGCCCGAGGTCACGGCCACCGGTACCTCCGGAGGCATCCCGAGGGCGACGACGGGCCAGTCAGGACACCAGGCCACTAGCACGCGTCTGGACCCGCCCATCACTCGACGTTCTCCCCTGGCCATGGGACTCCAGAGCTCCCGCCCTACGGGCATCGGTCATGTCGCAAGAGGGGATACCGCCCGTCGCGAAGCACCCTTGCAGAACTTCATCGTTTCTCCCCTCAAAGCACCGTCGGGGCCGGGAAGCCACGCGGTGGCATGCCGCTCCCGGGCTGCAGCCCGCCGCCCAGATGAGCGAATCGTCACGCGACGGCGTACAAGGGTCCCGACACCAGCACTCAGTCCCTCCCAGCCCTCGGTCTCCACTTCCAATCGCAGATCCGGGGGCTCGGGCCAGTGCTCACCGACCACGAGAACAGAGCCGCTCTGCCGTGCCCGGCTTGCCAGACGACGGGCATCAGCAGGCCGGCAACGGCCTGGCGTGCCCAATGATCCCTGCATTCCTTGGAACGAGCGCAACGAGGTCAACGAAGGGGGGCTCGATGGCCAGGTAGAACCCGGCGGGCAGAGAACTACCAGGTCAAGAGCATCGAGCAACGTGGCGGTGACCTCCAACCAGCTTCGACCCGGCCGAGGGACGAGGACCAGATGATCGAGGCGAATCCCAAAGCCCGCAGCCGATTCGATGCCCACCGCGGGCACTCCGATGAGCGCAGCCCACGATCCAGCCTCTACAGGGTGGGCAAGCAAGGCATAGACCAGGGACGTCGATCCCGAAGCGCCAGTGACCACGACGACGCTGCCACGACGGATCCCCCCCTCTGGGAACAACCCAGCGAGCACCGGGTGGACCTGGAGGACCTCTTCGCTGGCGATCCGAGGTACGAGAGGAGACACGGCTCCAAGCATAAGCGAACATATGTTCGCCTACCACTCGGAGCCGTCCCGGAAAGGGCGACTCGTCACACCCCATGAGCCCCAGCCCGCTATTCGGAGAAGGCCCCCTCCAAGGCAGCGAAAGGCTGCGGAGCCCCGAGAAGGAATCCCTGAGCCCCATCACAGCGAACCTCGCGCAGGACGGCGAGCTCTGCTTCAGTCTCCACTCCGTCGGCGACCACCGACAGACCGAGGGCATGTGCCAGGTTGACCATGGCTGTGACCACCGCTGCATCCTGTCGTTCGCCCAACCCGGCGATGAAGTTCCGGTCGATCTTCAAGCCGTCTACTGGCAGTTTGCTGAGGTAAGAGAAGGCGGAGTAGCCGATCCCGAAGTCGTCGATCGTCAGGCGCACGCCAAGCTCGTCGAGCTCCTTGAGCATCGCCTCCGCGACCGAGCCCTCGTCGACGAGCACCCGTTCGGTGATCTCGATCGTGAGTGCCTCGGCCGGAAGCTCATTCTCTGCGAGCAGGTTCGCGACGAGTCTGGAAAAGCTCGGATCGGCAAGTTGGGAAGCGGAGATGTTGACCGACACGCCGACCTGTTCATGACCGCTCTCCCGCCATTCTCGGCACTTGCGCAGGGCGACCTCGAGGACCCAGGTACCGAGTGCGTTGATCGTGCCGCTCTCTTCGGCCAAGGGAATGAACTCTTCAGGGGCAACGGAACCAATGGTGGGATGCTGCCACCGCAGCAACGCCTCCATCGCTACCACCATGCCACTTGGGAGAGATCGAACCGGCTGGAAGTACACCGACAGCTCATTGCGAGCAAGGGCTCGGTGCAAACCATTGATGAGCTCTGCTCGACGAGTCGCCCGCTTGTCGAAGTCCGGGTGATAAATCTCGAATCGCGAACGTCCACTCTGCTTCGCCATGTACATGGCGCTGTCTGCCCGCGCGATGAGAGTCTCCGGATCGTCTCCGGGCTGGACGAACGCAATGCCAATGGAGACTGAGGTAAAGAACTCCGATCCCCCGACCACGAAGGGCTTGGACAAGACGTTGAGGAGGCGCTCTGCGATACTGACCGCCTCAGACTGTGCGTCGTAAAGGTTTTCGCAAAGGACCACGAACTCGTCCCCACCAAGCCGAGCAACCATGTCACCTGGTCGGAGGGTCTCCTTCAACCTCCTGGCCACACCGATCAGGAGATGATCCCCTGCCGCGTGGCCGGCAACATCGTTGATGGACTTGAAGCGATCGACGTCCACGAACAAGATGGCTGATCGGATCGAGCGCCTTGTGGCGGCCTCCACCGCGCTTGCCAGGCGCTCGAGGAACAACGTGCGGTTCGGGAGGCGCGTGAGCGAGTCGTGGAGCGCTTGATGAGCAAGTGCGGCTCGTTCGTGCTCGAGGAGCTCCTGGAGCTCTTTGCGCCGCGCATCGAAACGCTCGGCCACGCTGACGAGCACGTGGTCGAAGTACACAGCAAGAAGACTGGCGACCCGGTTCGCCAACTCCGGCGCTACGGAGAGGCGATCGGCTTCCTCGCGCATCACGGCGACCCAGGCGTCACGTCCCGCGATGAGCTGGGTGATCAGGTACGCCAACGACACGGAGCCATCGGCCAGGATGTTGCCCACCTCAGCGAGCGGATTGACCTCCGGCAGGGTGCCGGTCATCAGGGTCTCGGTAATGGCTGCAGAGGTCGCCTCGGCGATCTTTGCCATCTCCGAGAGGGACTGGTCATCGAGGTCACTCGGCAGTGGGGCTTTCTCGATGACAAGCCTGATGATGTCTTGCTCACGACAGCGCAGTGCCGCCGCCAACTTCCCCAACGACACCTGCGTGACCGGGTCGGCGAGAACCGCCGCCGGATGTCCGAGGGGTCGTGCGTCATGTGGCATGTCAGGCCCTCAGGTCACGCTACTCATCGATAGCATCCAGAAACGGAAGCCCATGTATAGCAGGCGGAAGCGCACCGGCTGTGGATGCTAGCAACCTGCCGTCAACCGACGTTGTCTCACGAGTTTCAAAATGATCAAAAAGTAAGACGATTTGACGGCCGGCAACCCGTAGGGCCTACGACCTCGCGTTGATCAACGAGCGAGCGGTTTGCTCGAAGTACTCCATGAGCTCTGCCTCGTCTTCGGGGGGTAGACCTGCCGATTGGACCGCTGCGCGCATGTGGCGCAGCCATGCATCGCGTTCACGGAGACCGATCACAAACGGCGCGTGCCGCATCCGGAGCCGAGGGTGACCTCGCTCCTCGCTATAGGTCGAGGGCCCTCCCCAGTACTGGCCGAGGAAGAGCGCCAGGTGCCGTCGGGACTCCGACAGGTCGTCGGGGTAGAGCGGACGAAGCACGGGATCGGAGGCAACACCATCATAGAAGCGGTCCACCAGAGCATCAAAGAACGGCTGTCCACCAACTCTCTCGAACATCGAGCTCATGGACCCGACGGTAGTGGCCGTAAACTGTCCGATGGCTAGTGGTGGCGCTCGGTCGCGGTGCCCAGTACCGCGACCGGTGGCTTGCCACCGCTGCGCTCCGCGGGTGTAGCTCAATGGCAGAGTCCCAGCCTTCCAAGCTGGTTATGCGGGTTCGATTCCCGTCACCCGCTCTCCGCGTGGCGGTTCTCCGCCGAAATCCCAAGACCCGGTCCGGGCGGGGGACGCCCCTCCCCGGTACGGGTTCCCTCGGGCAGTGGCAGTTTCACGACACGGTGCTGGGCGCACTGGACCCACCCGCGCTTGGCAGCGAGCCGCCATGGTGCCAGGTGCCGCCGTGAGACTGCTGACCCCGCCACGGGAGCAAAGTGCTCCCAGGTTCGCTGTACCCCACGGGTGAGTGGACCACGACTGAGGGAGCCACCGGTGGTCGGTACCTTGGTCGCCTTCCCGCCGACTCGGACCCACCCGGGAAATCCCTGGAGCAAGGTCACGATGAAGATGAGCGGGACCGGCACCAGGATCTGCTCCGGGGTTCGGAAAACGACCGGTCACGCCCCGGTGATGCTTCGCGACTTGCGGCCCCACGCCAGCAGCGTCACCTTGACTGGAGGTGGGCCGTGCGATTCCCATCGTGTCGCGCCTCCCCGGTCATCGGCACCGCGCCGACCTGGAGTTGCCGCTGGGCTCAGCGACGAAGTCCCATACGTTGGTGGTCGGAGCCATTGACATTCTCTCGCCACGATCGGCACAATTGTGGCAACGAGCGAAGGGAGCTTGACGATGACTTCGACAAGCTCACACGAGGAGGACACTCCACCGGGCTGAGAGAGCCTCGCCAGGCGAGTCCGGGACATGAACGAGAATCAGATGGCCGCGTGGATCTGGCTGTTCAGCAGACGGCAACGCGGTCCCGAACGTTGTGACGGAAGTCCCGGGTATTGCCATCAACAACTTGAGAACACAAAGAGCCGAGGCCAAACGGTTTCGGCTCTTTGTGTCTTCGGCCAATGCCCAATGGCGCACGTCTTGTAAGACCGTGACACGCTCCCATGCTCTCAGTCGAAGCTCGGCCGCCGGTCGCGCGTGCGTTTGAGCTCGAAAAATCCATCGGTCGAGGCAACCAGCACGACACCATCCCAGAGCCTCCCGGCAGCCTCTCCACGAGGAATCGGCGTGACGACAGGACCGAAGAAGGCATGCCCGTCAACGCTGATAATCGGAGTACCGACGTCGAGTCCCACTTGGTCCATACCGAGATGGTGGGACTTCTTGATGGCCTCGTCGAAGTCGGTGCTCTGCGCAGCAGCAAGCAAGCGTCGCGGAAGCCCAACCTCCTCGAGCGCCTCGATGATTGCGTCGTCTCCGCGGCGCTGCTGATTGTGGAACCGGGTCCCAATCGCTGAGTACAACGGGAGAAGGATGTCCTCTCCTCGTTCGGCGGCTGCCGCCATGCAAATCCGGACCGGACCCCACGCCTGGCGCATCCGCTCGAGGTAGTCCTCGCTCAAGTCCTTTTCCTCGTGCTGTTGCAAGTTGAGGTACGCAAGGGACATCACGTGCCACGACGTCTGCACGGGACGAACCTTTTCGACCTCGAGCATCCACCGGGACGTGATCCATGCCCACGGGCAAATCGGATCGAACCAGAAATCTGCCTTCTGCGTGTCTGTCTCCATGGCTTCTGCCAACACCCCCTGGGTGAGGAATCTTCCACGAGCGCTCGTGACGACAGACCCGCGGGCCGTGTCCCATCTGGTGATGGGGACTTGAGATCGTGATCCCCGGTGACGGTCAACCGTTTCCGGCCTGTTGGAGCTCCCCGGTGATCGCTGCCTCGAACGGGGAAGCTCACCTTTGGGGACGAGTGCTGGAAGCCGATCTTTGCCGGGTTCTTGATCCCCAGACCAACCGGGTTGCGACACGACCGGGTTTACACACCGACTGGGCTCACACCGGCTATCGGAACCGAGGTCGGACCCCCGAAGAGGGCATCAGCAAGGCAAGGATGTTCGTCAAACCATGAGAGCGTGTCGCCACCGCTCGGGAACGGTCCGCTGAGGTACCCGCTTTCGACTGACGCACCCTTCTGCTACCAATGGGTTCGGAGGTGAAAATGGTTTTCGAGCACCGAGCCGTGCTCGACCACCCGGTCGGAGAGGTCTTCGCCTGGCACGCCCGACCTGGCGCGCTTGAAAGGCTACTGCCCCCTTGGCAGCCGGCGCGGGTCCGTTCCGAGAGCGGCTCGCTCGCCTCGGGCGAAGCGGTGATCGACCTACCCGGACCCCTGGTGTGGCGTGCCCAGCACGTGCCTGAAGGCTACGAGGAGGGGCGTTGCTTCACCGATGTGCTCGCTACGCCCGGTCTCGCCCGCCTCGTCTCTTGGCGCCACACTCACCTCTTCGGCGAGGAGCCCGGCGGCGGCACAGCGCTCATCGACCTGGTGGAGACGGCGGTGCCCGGGCGGCTGCTGCGGCCCATGTTCGCCTACCGGACCCGCCAACTGTCTGGCGACCTGGCCGCCCATCGTCGCTGGCCGGTCCCGGAGGGACGGCGCCTCACGATTGCGGTCACCGGATCGTCGGGCACCGTCGGCTCGGCGTTGTGCGCCCTCCTTTCTACCGGTGGCTACCGCGTGGTGAGACTGGTTCGTTCGGCGCCGAAGCCGGGGGAGCGGTTGTGGAATCCGGCCGACCCGTCGCCAGGCCTGCTCGAAGGGGTCGACACCGTCGTCCACCTTGCCGGCGCGTCAATCGCCGGGAGGTTCACCGGCGCCCACAAGAAGGCGGTCCGCGACAGCCGGATCGGCCCGACCCGTCGCCTCGCCGAGACCGCTGCGCGAGCAGGGACCCCTGTGTTCGTCAGCGCGTCGGCGATCGGGTTCTACGGGGCTGACCGGGGTGACGAGGAGCTGACCGAGGCAAGCTCGCAGGGAGACGACTTCCTGGCCGAGGTCGTGGCTGGCTGGGAGGCCGACACGAGGGTCGCCGCTGACGGAGGGGCGCGGGTGGTCAACGTGAGGACCGGCATCGTCCAGACTCCCCGCGGAGGCGCCCTCCGCCTGCTTCGCCCCCTGTTCGAGGTGGGCCTCGGCGGTCGGCTCGGCGGAGGGGCCCCGTGGATGGCGTGGATCGGCATCGACGACCTGCTCGACGTCTACCTGCGGGCACTGACCGACCCGGCGCTGGTAGGACCGCTCAACGCCACCGCTCCCCGCCCTGTCCGTAACGCCGAGTACACCCGGACCCTTGCGAAGGTTCTGCGACGGCCGGCGCTCGTGCCGCTTCCAGTTCTCGGCCCACGCCTGCTGCTCGGTCGGGAGGGCGCCGAGCAGGTGGCGCTCGCCAGCCAGCGGGTTTTGCCGGCCCGACTCCTCGCCGAAGGCCACCCCTTCCGTTATCCCGAGCTGGAAGCCGCGCTCCGCCACGTGCTCGGGCGCGCCGACGACTGAGACCGAGGTGCCCACCATCCTGGTGCTGCGGTTCCGCAAGGCCCTCCGCCTCTGCGACAACCCGTCCCGTTCCGAAGGGCACTCACGCGACTCGCGTTTTGCCAGCCATTGAGTCCCACCGATCCACAACCGGTTCGGTCGCTTTTAGAGTCGCCGCTGTGACGAACGTGCATTTCGCTGCGGGCACGCCTGAAACCGTCCTCCCCGAACTCGCTCCAGAAGTTGCAGCAGCGTTGGAGCACGCCTGGGCGTGCCCGCCCAGCGAGTGCCGGGAGCGCATGAGGACGATCGCAACCAAGTGGCCGAGATGTCTCGACGCCTGGGCCGCATTGGCCGAGCTGAGCGACGACCCACTCGAGCGGTACGCGTTCGCCCGAGTCGGTTACCACCGTGGTCTGGATGCCCTCCGTGCGGCCGGCTGGCGCGGCTCAGGCCTTGTTCGCTGGTCGCACCCTTCCAACCGGGGTTTCCTGCGATCCCTGGCAGCCCTGGGGGAGGCAGCACGGGCGATCGGCGAAACCGACGAGGCGGTTCGCTGCGAAACCTTTCTCCAACAGCTTGACCCGGATCGAAGGCGGTAGATTCCGCTCGTGAAAATCGTGGTCAGCAACATGAAGGGCGGAGTCGGCAAGACCACGACAGCGATGTACCTGGTAGCGGCGGCGGCTAGCCGTGGGCGACCGGCCGTCTTGGTCGACTCGGACCCCCAGGGTTCTGCCGCCCAATGGTTCGAGGAACGTCCCGTTCCCGGGGTGGACCTCGTAGAAGCACCCTCCGAGCGGACGATCACCCGGGCCCTGACAAGGGCCGACAGCGACAACGTCGTCGTTGTCGACACGCCTCCGGGGGACGAGCGGATCGTGCGAGCAGCGTTACGGCGCGCCGATTCGGTCGTCATCCCCACCCGGGCCGGTGGTGTCGAGCCGACGCCCGTACTCACGACCCTTGAGATGATCCCCGAAGACACCCCGTGCGGTGTGGTGATCTGTGCTGCTCGTCTGGGGACGAACGACCTCGAGCTGACGATCGAGGAATGGACAAGCGCACGGGTGCCAGTGTGGGGGGTCGTCCCCGAACGTGTCGGGATCGCGGCGGGCCCCAGCGCTCGGCTCTACCGAGAAGGACTTGAGACCTACGACACGGTCCTCAGGCGAGCCCTCCGAAGTCGCCCGCGCTGATCGAAATCCGCCGTCAGCAGGGATCGGGAGCCCTCGACGGCCACCGCGGTGAGCCCCGCCCTTGCTTGGAGGAGGAGCGCAACCGGGCGATTCGGTGGGAAGCTGGCAGAGCTGGTTGCCTGAACACAAGGAGCGGAGCATGCGTTTCGTTTTGGTTCACGGCGGCTTCCACGGCGCATGGTGCTGGGAGCGCACGATTCCTGAGCTCCGACGGCTGGGCCACGAGGCGATCGCTGTGGAACTCCCCGGGCATGGCACCCGCCGGGACGAGCGCTCGACCCTTGCTGACCGCAGGGATGCAATCGTCACCGTTCTCCAGCCTGGCGACGTCCTCGTCGGGCACTCCGGTGGCGGTTATGACGCGACACTCGCCGCCGATGCTGCGATTGATCACGTTGCCCATGTCGTCTATCTGGCAGCCGGGCTCCCAATCGAAGGGCGGACCGTGCTGGAGGCCACCGGAGGAATGGCGACATCGAGCGATGACGGCGAAAACCAGGTCACGCAGCTCATGACAGACGAAACGGGGATGCTCCGCTCCATCCGCCCCGATGTGCGCGGGCGAATGGAATGGGTCTCCTTCAAAGGAGCGTGGGATTTCTTTTATCACGACTGCGACGAGGAAACCGCACGGTGGGCATTCCAGCGACTCACCCCTGCCCCTGTGGAATTTCTCACCGAGACCGTCTCTGTCCCGCGCTTTTGGCAGGCCGATCTGCCGCGCAGCTACATCCTGTGCCTTCAGGACCGAGCAAAACCTCACTCGATGTCCGAAGAGGTCATCGAGCGTCTCGGGGTCGAAGCCTTGACGATCGATTCGTCACATTCACCGTTCCTCAGTCGTCCACGCGAACTCGCCGAGCTGCTCGTCCATGCCACCACCACCAACCCGATCGGGGCGCTGCGCCCCAATTGACCGCTACACCGGTATCCACGTCGACGCGCTGGGCCTCGAGGGGGCCAGATTTTGAGCCAGCGTGAGGGTCGTCACCCTTTCCCGAGTTCCGCCCCGCCAGGGTGCTCAGGCGTACGATTGATCACATGGGGCCAGACCACCTCGCCCAGTTCTGGCCTCTTCATCTGCCAGGGGGACGGGGGTGGAACGATGACCGCAGTCATTTGGTCCACGATCGACTCGTAATTCACCCGCCAACCCGCAAAATGCGGCCATGCATCCTCGACCCCGCGCTCAGCTGGAAAATCGACGTCGATGAGTCTCCCGACCCCCTCGAGGAACTCCTCTTTGGTCAGACGAATCCCTGCCGTCGGGAGCGGATCGGGGTCAAAGGGCATGCGGAGCGCGGAAGCAAGGGAGCGAAGGCAGCTCGTGCCCATTTGCAGGTACAGACGAGCCTGCGGGGGAGCGGAGTGCGGGCAGAGGGAATCGTGCAACGCTGCAGCGTCGAGCATGGCCACCATGGCGGTCAGCCAGGACCGTCGCGGGTCGGGTGAGCGGAACCACATCAGCGAGGGGTAGCTTGCGTGGCTTTCAGAGACCTCCGCAGCCCACCGCTCCCAAGTACGGTACAGGTCAGGGAGCTCCGCCACGGTTCGAAACCGGTAGTGGCGGCGGATGATCTCGGGCCCCCACGCCGGCACACCTGCTCGAGTTGCGAGCAACGTGACTTCTGCTTCCCGTGACGAGAAGGCGTTGTACAACGCCGGCAGGTAGGCGATCTCGAGAGCGACCACCAGCAGACCGGTGCCGCCCACGACGAACTGAAGCGCTCGGGTAGGACCTGATCTGCCCACGAGGATTCCCAGCGTGGTAATCGAGGAGCCCGAGAGGCCGAGCGCGCTCAGCAACGATGCGCCACTCACCCACCAGATAACAAGCCCGTAACCGCCAACGAAAGCCAGCAGCCAGATTGCGAAGACAATCACCAGTCCCAGCGGCCCAACAATGGCGATCGCCCGATCCTTGGACTCGTAACCCTGGAGCCGATGCACCACGATCCGGAGGAGCGCGCCGAGACCCGAGGTCACGGACCGCAGGAGTCGCGCCGAACTCGCCCGCGGGATCACAAGGGTCGTGAACATGCTTGCCGCAGTGGTGGTGATGATGGCGACGCCGACCACGAAGCCGACAACGCGTGTCACGGTGTCCATCACCACGATGATCGCTCACAACGCCCATGACCGCCGAACCCGACCATGTCCCATGCATCCGTCGCATCGGAAGACCGATGCGCTTGACGTTGATCGAATGTGAACGCTAACTTTTCTCCGGTTTCAGGCTCGGTGAGGGGGGCAGCGTTGGTCGCCACAGGAGCCTTCACGCCAACGTGGGTGCTGTGCTTCCCGCCTTCTCCCCACCGTGCCGACAGGACCCGGACCGCTCGGCCACCCGAGGGATAAACCCAGCGTTGGACGGTACCCGCGAACGGAAAGACCCGCGATGAGAGGGGGTTGCGTGTTTCAATTCCTGCGGTCGGCTACTCGGATCCTCGTGGTGACCATGATCATGACCACCACGGCCGTTTCGGCATTGGTGGTCGGCGGAACCAGGACCTCGGCCGCTTCGAGCGCTTCATCCAAGTCGCCAATCCGAATCGGTCTCGTGTGTTCGTGCACAGGCCCCCTCTCCGCAGGCCTTTCGACCGTTCCGAACGTCCTGAAGGCCTGGGTCGACTCGGTCAATGCGAAGGGCGGTATCAATGGTCACCGTGTCGACGTCTTCGTCGAGAACGATCAGAGCAATCCAGGAGTGTCCGTTGCTGCGGTGCACACGCTGATCCAGTCCGATCACGTCATCGCACTCGTGGATGCCACCGACCTCGATCAGGGATGGGCCACTTACGTCCAGCAACAAAACGTGCCCGTCGTCGGCCTCCTCTCGTTCGACAATCCGTTCCTGACGAGCCCCGATTTCTACGCAGAAGGCCAGACTCTCGACTCGTTGCTCACCTCTATCGCCCAGGGTGCGAAGAAGGTCGGTGCGACCAACCTGGCGCTCTTCTACTGCGCAGAGGATCCCACCTGTCAACAGGCGATCGGGTTTCTCAAGACTGCCGCTGCCTCTGTGGGGGTGAAGGTCTCCGCAACGCTTTCGGTATCGACCAGCGCACCGAACTACACAGCCCAGTGCCTTGCAGCAAAGCAAGCAGGGGCGCAGGCCCTATACATTGCGGACGTTCAGAACGTGATCGAGAAAGTCGGATCCGACTGTGCGGCGCAGGGCTACACCCCCAAGTACGACTACAGCGGGCTGGTCTTCGTCTCTGAAGAGGCATCGACGCCCGGGTTGAAGATCAACTCCATCGTGCCCTTCCCCGACATTCCCTACTACGCCAAGATCCCTGCCGTCGCGCAAGCGAATGCTGCGATCGACAAGTACGCAAGAGGTCTGCGCCGGCAGGCCAGCTATGGAGAGACACAGTTCTCCGCGTGGATTTCGGGCAAGCTCATCGAAGCAGCGGCTGCAGCCGGGCACCTGGGGGTGCACGGAACGACGCCGACATCAGCCCAACTGATCACCGGCCTCCATTCGCTCCACGGGACGACGCTGGGCGGACTCACGCCGCCACTCACCTTCAAGGCTGGCAAGGCGAACCTGGTGGATTGCTGGTTCTGGGGAACCATCAGGAACGGCAAGATCGGGACACCCTATGGAACCCAGCCCGTGTGCAGCTCGTCGAGTGCCTCCTAAACATCGTTCCGGGCGCCTCCTGAGCTCAGCCACCTTCTCGCCGACTTGGTGGCGACCGGGGGTGCGGGACGTTCGGAGCGAACGCCTGTAGGCGGGGCCCGGGCGTCCTCGGGCCTCCCACGGCCCTGCGCGCGGTGAACTCCGAAGAGGGAAGTGATCACTCACCCTGTTAGAGTGCAATCGCCGGAGGTGGCCAGATGGGAGCACAGCAAGTTCGCACCCTCATCGTCAACGCCCGCGTGGTGCCATGTTCGGGCGACGTCACGGAACGTCCCTTTGATGCGAACATTTTGATCGAAGGAGAGCGCATCTCCGGGGTCTTTCCAGGCCCTGCACCGATCGAGCCGGGGAGCGCTCAAGTCGTCGACGTTCAAGGCGCGACGGTCATCCCGGGCCTGTGCGACGCGCATACCCACATCAGCTGGCCCCTGGACTTCGTCTTCGATCACGCCGCGGTCGCGGCAATGCCCGATGACGAGCATGCCCTGGAGGTGGCCGCCGTTGTCCGCACCTTCCTCCAATGTGGCTACACGGCGCTCGTCGGCGCCGGCGCCCTCAAACCGCGGGTCGACGTCGTCATCGCGAACGCCATCGATCGCGACCTCATCCCGGGGCCCCGCCTCTGGCCCTCGGGTGCGCACATCACCGTGAAGGGTGGCCTTGGGGCGGGTTTCAACACTGAAGTGGACAGCCCCGAGACCATGCGTCGTGCTGTTGGCGAGCAATGCGCGCTCGGCGTCAAGGCCGTCAAGCTCATGGCCTCTGGTGACGGCATCATCCCCGAATTTCCCTCGCAAACCAACTACATGGACGACGCGATGGTCGCCGCTGCCGTTGAGGAGGCTGAGACACACGGTGCGTTCGTCACCGTGCATGCTCGGGGCGCCGAATCCGTACGTATTGCCGTGCGCAACGGGGTACGAATCGTTCACCATGCGAGCTTCCTTGATGACCTGAGCATCAGCGAGCTCAGCGCAGCCCGAGACCACGTCTGGGTCTGCCCAGGCTTGCACTACCTTCGATCTGTCGTCGAAGGGAAAGCGGAGCCCTATGGGATGAGCCGCCAGAGCGTGGAACGAGCGCTGTATCCTGAAGAGCTCCAGGCCTCAATCGAGGGTTTGCGAAAGCTCCACAGCAATGGTGTTCGCCTCGTGGCCGGTGGCGACTTCGGCCATCAGTGGACGAAGCACGGGACCTATGCGGCTGAACTCGTGAGCTACGTGGAGTTGCTCGGGTTCTCCCCCATTGAGGCCCTGCTCACCGCCACTGCGAACATCGGTCCGTTACTCGGCGAGCCACTCGGCCAGGTACGCGAAGGCTACTTGGCCGACCTCGTCCTCCTCGATGGTGATCCAACGAGCCACATCGCGATCCTGGCCGATCACGACCGGCTCGGACCTGTCATCAAAGGCGGCAAGCCCATCCTCTCCGGCTGGGGAGAGGTGGAGCGGTGGGCTCGATCTCGGATCCCGACCAGTCGGTAAACCCAATTTCAAGGCCGTATCACGCAGAATGAACTCGCATTTCGTCAATGCCAGACCACCGTCGCGCTTGGGAAATGGATGGCGGTCGCCCACGAATCGGCACCCTGCGACCTCAACCCACGACGGTCCGGACACCCTCAGCTTTGCGCAGCATCTCAATCCCGTCGTTGATGTCGTCGAGCTTGATGCGGTTTGATACGAGCGACCCGAGATCGAGCAGCCCTGCCTCGGCCAAGGCAACGAACCGGGGGAAGTCTCGGAGGATCTGGGCGTCGCCGACGACGGATCCGACGACATGCTTGCCGGAGAACACGGCTTGGACGGCTGGAAGTGCCAACGTGGAATCCCCGGGAGGCATGCCGACGAGAGTGACCGTTCCGCCGGCCCGCGCCATCTCATGTGCTTGCACCATGAGCTCTGGCCGGCCAACCACCTCGAAGCTGTAGTCGACGCCACGACCATGAGTCAGTGCCCGGACGGATTCGATCGGATCAGCAACGGCCGGATCGACCACGTGGGTCGCCCCGACCTTGAGGCTCGCCTGACGGCGTCCCTCGACAGGGTCGATGGCGATGATGAGCGCTGCACCGGCAATACGCGCCCCCTGGACGACTGATTGCCCGACACCGCCGCACCCGATGACGGCCACACTCGCACCAGGGGTCACACGCGCGGTGTTCAGCGCAGCCCCCAAGCCAGTCGTCACCCCGCAGCCCAACAAGGCGAGCTCTTCGTCGGCGAGACCAGTCTCGACCGGTACGAGCGATGCCTCGTGTACGACCATGGACTCGGAGAACGTTCCGCACCCGCAAAGGGCGGTCGCCGATCGCCCGTCACCGAGCTGCCATCGGGGCAGCGCCATAACCTGACTATTGAGCTCGCAGTGGTTCGAGAGGCCGTGGACGCACCACCAGCAGGTCCCGCATGCAGGTGCAACGGCGACAAGCACGCGTTCACCAACCCGGACGCGCCGTACCTCCCGCCCGACCTCTTCGACGACTCCACAGCCCTCGTGGCCGGGCACGAAGGGGAACGGTATGGACATCAAACCGTCGATGACCGAGACGTCGGTGTGGCAGATCCCGCTCGCACGGACTTCCACACGGACGTCTCGCGGCCCGAGGGGAAGTGCCGAGACCTCCTCGACGACCAGAGGTTGACCAGCCTCGTAGGCAACAGCGGCTCGCATCGATGATCTCCGATCTCGCTTGGCGCAATGCCCTAGGGTATCGACATAGTGATACCTGGTAGCGGTGCCGGATAAGGATCGTCGGGAAGGTGGACGGAAGAGGAAATGGCTAGAAGTGCTCGGCGAACGTCGAGGGTTACGACGACCGCACCGGCTCCCCGGGCACGGCGGCTGACAGCTGAAGATCGCAAGCGCTCGATCCTCAAAGCAGCGAGACGGGCGTTCAGCGAGACCGGCGACGTCAATGGGACCACGATCAAAGCGATAGCCGAACGCGGCGGAATCAGCGAGGGGGTGATCTATCGGCACTTCGAGAGCAAGGACCAACTGTTCCTCGAGGCCGTGGTCGAACCACTCCGGGAGGCTGTCGATGACCTCGTCGCTGCAGCCGAGGTGATCGACCTCGAAGAGCCGCTGACCCCCGAACGCCAGGTCGAAAGCCTGAACGGCCTCTATCGCCAGCTCATCTCAACCCTCGAGGAAGTGCTTCCGCTCCTGGGTCTCGTCCTCTTCGGCGACCCACAGGTCGCTCGGCGCTTCTATCGCCAGCAACTCGCCGTCGCCATGGACCGCCTCGCCGATGCCTGGCGCAGGGTCGAGGATCGATATGGCTTCGAAATGACCTCACCGGACCTCTCTGCGCGTGCGGTGATGGGCATCGCGCTCATGCTTGCCCTCGAGAGCCACCATGCCCCGAAGTTCGATCGCGACCGCGCCTTAGCCGTCGTGAGCGAAGGCACAATCAAGGGCTTCTTCCACGTCCTTGAACCACAGCACCAGCGAGACTCGACCCGTGAAGTGACCAACGATGACCTCTCGGCCGACAAGCGCTGAGCCTTCCCTTCGACGCGATGAGCCAGCTTGACGAAGGCCCTGCCAAGCCCACCGAGCCTGTGGACCTGGTGAAGGAGTTCGGGCGCCGCTTCCTGCACGGCGACCGTGAGGGCGCCCTCGAGCTCTTGCACCCCGACTTCCGCCTCCAGCAGCCACCTTCGCTTCCCCACGGGGGTTGGCACTACGGCGTTGCCGGCATGGAGACCATGGCTCGTCAGTTCGCTCAGTTCTGGGATCGCAGCATCGCCGACACCCGCGTGCTGGGTTGCGGTGACTTGGCCGTCCAGATCACCACGCAGACCTGGACGGCCAAGGCGACCGGACGATCGGCGACGGTCGATGTCGTCGAGCTGTTCTCCTTCGCCGAGGGACGGATCGCTGAGATCCGCGTGTTTCAGCAGGACACGCACCTGCTCCTCAGCACACTGGCGGACGCCGACCGATAGGCTAGGATGTGAGCGTTCGCTCAGCAAGGCCCGGGGATCCGGAGGGCCCTCAGGAGGAGACATGTCCATTACCTGGTTCATCTCCGTCGACGACCACCTCATCGAGCCGGCCCGGCTGTGGCAGGAGCGGGTCCCTGCGCGCTGGCGTGACCGCGCGCCGCGGATCGTGCGGGAAGGGGACTCGGAGTTCTGGGCCTACGAGGATCGCCAGATCGTCACCACGGGACTGAACGCCGTCGCTGGGAAGCGCCGCGAGGAGTTCACTCCCGAGCCGATCACCTACGAAGACATGCGACCCGGCTGCTACGAGCCGGCCGCTCGCGTGGCGGACATGGATCAGGGCTTCGTTCTTTCCTCGCTGTTGTTCCCTTCCTTCCCGCGCTACTGCGGACAGGTGTTCCACGAGGCCAAGGACAAAGAGCTTGCCCTCGTTTGCGTGAAGGCCTGGAACGACTTCATTCTCGAGGAGTTCGCCGGTGCCTATCCGGGCCGGTTCATTCCCATGATGCTCATCCCCTTGTGGGACCCGAGAGCCGCCGCGGCGGAGATCGAACGGACCGCGGCACTCGGCGCTAAGTCCATCGCCTTCTCGGAGAACCCCACCAAGCTCGGCCTTCCCTCGATTCATACCGACTACTGGGATCCGGTCTTCCGCGCGGCAGAAGAAGCGCAGTTCGTGATCTCGATGCACGTCGGCTCCTCTTCGAACCTGCTACGAACCTCCGACGACATGCCGACGCTTGCCTTCATGGCGTACTCGGCAGCTGCAAACCAAGCCGGGACACTTCTGGACTGGCTTTTCAGCGGCAAGTTCTCCCAGTTCCCCGGCCTAAAGATCGCTCTGTCGGAAGCTTCGATCGGTTGGATCCCCTATTTCCTCGAGCGCGCCGAACAGGTCGTCGACAAGCAGCGTTTCTGGGCTTCGCGCTTCGACATCAACATGAACCCCAACCACATCCGTGGCGAGGCCAAGAGCAAGGCCACGTTCTCCCTCGACACCGACATCCGCACGCTGTTCAAGGAACACGTCTTCGGCACCTTCATCGACGACCAGGCTGGGCTCCGCCTGCTCGACCTCATCGGCGAGGACAACGTGATGCTCGAGTGCGACTACCCCCACTCCGATTCGACCTGGCCCGACACCGTGAACCTCGCCCGAAAGTGGCTCGGCCACCTGCCCGAGGCCGTCCAACACAAGATCACGGTCGGCAACGCCGCGCGCGTCTACAACTTCACGCCTGCCGATCCCCCGACTGCACCTTCCCGTCCGGCCCACTAGAGCCGGGCCGAAGTCGCCCACCCTGAAGCGCTGCGGTGCCCCCATTGGACTCCCCGCCGCCTCCCCTACTTTCAGCGGATCACGTGGCATTCCAGGCGGTGTGCCGGAAGTTCGTCGAAGAACAGGTCACTCCGCTGGTAGCCGAGGCCGAAGAGAAACAGCGGTTCCCAACGTCACTGTGGCGGCGGATGGGTGATGCCGGTCTCCTGGGGCTTGGCTTCCCCGAGGAGGTCGGTGGTGCTGGAGGCGACCTGCTGAGCGTGGCGATATTGAGCGAGGAGCTGGCCAAAGCTTCTGGCGGGATCGCCATTACACCGCTGGTGAGCTCGTACATGGCCGCTCCTCATCTCTACCGGTTCGGACGCCCCGATCAGATGCGCGAATACCTCGCACCGGTGCTCACCGGGCACAAAGTTGCAGCGATCGCGGTCACCGAACCCGATGCCGGATCAGATGTGGCCGGCATCACCCTGCGAGCCACCCCCGAAGGGGATGGCTACCTGCTCCGTGGCACCAAGCTGTTCATCACCAACGGCGGGATCGCCGACATCATCGTCGTCGCGGCGAAAACCGCGGGAGGCGACGGCCACCACTCGATCACCACCTTCATCGTCGAAGCTGGCCAGCCTGGGTTCAGCGTCGGTCGGCCCCTTCGCAAGATGGGCTGGCACAGCTCCGACACCCGCGAGCTGATCTTCGACGACTGCTTCGTTGGAGCCAATCGCGTGCTCGGCGAGGTCAACCGAGGCTTCTACCAGATCATGCAGGCCTTCCAAGAGGAACGAGTCGTCTTGGCCGCCATGGGCGTCGGGCTGGCAGAGGCCTGCATCGAGGCGTCCGTCGCCTATGCCCGCCATCGCAAGGCGTTCGGCAGGCCGATCTCCAGCCTCCAGGCGATCCGTCACAGTCTCGCCCACATGCGTACACAAACCGAGGCCGCCCGCCTCCTGGTGTATCAGGCAGCCGTGCTCGCCGACGCCGGCGCGGACGCGGCCCAGGCAACGGCAATGGCCAAGCTCTTCGCGGCGCAAGTGGCCAACGACGTCGCTGATCGCTCCGTCCAGGTGTTCGGCGGCGCCGGATTCCTCGAGGAGTCACCGGTCGCCATGCATTACCGGGACGCCCGCGTGCTCCGAATCGGCGGCGGCACCGACGAGATCCAACTCGAGATCCTGGCCAAGCTGATGAACCTGTGATCGTGCTGACCAGGGGGGCGAACTGGTAAGAACCTGTCGGTGGCCAGGCAGCCAGACAGCGGTGGGAGACAATTCTTGCCTCAGGGTGAGCGAGGAACGCCGGAGCGGGGACCTTCGACCTCGAACCTCGAACGACTTCGCATGGCGACCGAGCGAGCCCGGGCGAGCGGTGATGCCAGCAGGCTCGTCAAAAAGCTGCCGGTCCGCCAACGCCTGGATCTGCTGTTCGATGAGGGAACCTTCGTCGAGGACGGGCTCTTAGCGAGGGCGCTGAGCGACGACCTCCCTGCTGACGGCGTCATTACCGGCATCGGTCAGGTCGGGGGTCGCCACGCCGCCGTGATCGCTCACGACCCAGCAGTCAAAGCAGGGACATGGGGCCTTTACACCGTCGAGAAACAGATCCGCATCCTCGAACGGGCACTGGAGGACGTCCTCCCTGTCTTTTACCTCGTCGACTCCGCAGGGGGACGCCTTACCGAGCAAACCAGCTTCTTCCCAGGCAGACGAGGTGCTGCCCGAATCTTCGATCTGCAAATCGCGCTCTCGGGAATGGTGCCGCAGATCTGCGTGATGCTCGGACCCGCGGTTGCCGGTGGTGCGTACATGCCGATGTTCTGCGACTGGGTCGGAATGGTCGAAGGGAACTCCTCAATGAGCTTGGCGTCTGCACGCGTCGCCGAGGTCGTCGTTGGTGAGAAGGTTTCACTCGACGACATGGGAGGCGCTCGGGTGCACACGACGATCTCGGGCTGCGCTGACGAACGCTTCGAGGACGATGCGACCGCGATTGACCGGGCATGGGACCTCTTCGGCTACTTGCCCAAGGACTCCCAGTCGGATCCACCGCGAGCTCCCTCGCGGCCACCAGCAGCCAACGATTGGCGAGGGGTCATTCCCGAGGACCCGAGGGCAGGCTACGACACCAGAGAGATCATCGAGCGAGTCATTGACGCCGGATCGTTCTTCGAGATCAAACGCGAATGGGCCCCAGAGATCGTCGTCGGGTTCGGCCGCATCGAGGGCAGGGTCGTCGGCATCGTCGCCAACCAACCGATTGTCAAAGGTGGGGCGATCTTCGTCGACTCTGCCGACAAGGCGGCACGCTTCATCACCTGGTGCGACGCGTTCAACATCCCCTTGGTGTTCCTCGTCGACGTCCCAGGGTTTATGGTGGGGTCAGCCGTAGAGCATGCCGGAATCCTCCGCCACGGTGCCAAGATGATCAGCGCGATGGCTCGAGCCGAGGTTCCGCGCTTCTGCGTCGTCGTGCGCAAGGCATACGCCGCGGGCTACTACGCAATGTCGTGTCCAGGCTTCCGACCTCGTGCCACCATCGCCCTCCCGACAGCAGAGATCGGCGCCATGTCTCCCGAAGCCGCCGTCGACGCTGTGTTCCGTCGGCGGACCGATGCGATGACTGATGCCGCCGAACGCGAGCGCTTCATCGCAGCTCGTCGCGCGGAGTACGGCGCAGACCTCGACTTGCTCAGGCTGGCATCGGACCTGCACGTCGACGCAGTCGTCGAGAACGAGGAACTGAGGAACGAGCTGGCGCGACGCCTCGCGGCGGCGGAAGGATGGTCACGTCAGCCCCCGCGGCGCCACCAGCCCGTGTTGCCGGTATGACCCCGAGGAGGCGCACGCACGCGATGCCAGCCCGACCGAAGACGATCACCGAGACCCTCGACCACGTCTTGGAGGTGGATCCACAACGGCTGGCACTGAAGGGCCCCTCGGGTGTGCTCTCCTACGAGGAGCTCGATGCAGCGGCGAACAAGGCTGCTGCGGCGCTTCGGGAGATGGGCGTTGCCCAAGGAGACCGAGTGGCGGCATGCCTGCCCAACGATCTGGACATCGTGATCGCGTTCCATGGCACGATGCGATTGGGTGCCATCTGGGTCGGCCTGAACCGGGCCTTGGCCGTCCCGGAGAAAGAGGCGCTCCTCGCCGAGGCCACCCCGACGGTCTTCCTTGCCGACCCCGACACCGCCTCTGCGCACGAAGGACGTTGGCCGGTCGTCCGCGTCGATCCATCTGACCCCGCTTCGTCGTGGGCGATGGCGCTCAGCGCGGTAACCGGTGCGCCCCGCCCCCCGTCGCCGGACCCCGAGGCTCCGGCTGGCATCGCCTTCACGAGCGGCACCACTGGCCTGCCCAAGGGAATCGTCCACTCGCAGCGCAACTTGCTACTCGCAGCGACCGCCATCGCCACCACCCGGAATTACGACGAAACGCTGCGGAAGGGAGATTGCCTCGCGCTCACCATCCTCAATCTGCAGGTGCTCACCACACTGTTGACAACCGCTGCAGGCGGGTGCTGCATCTTGACCGACCGGCGCGATGCCCGCGGGGTCGCGCAATGGCTCGCCCGAGAGTCGGTGAACGTCTGGAACGGTGTCCCCGCAATCCTTTATTCGATGGTCCACGACGAAGGAATCGACCCTGGCCTCCTCTCAGGCCTGCGAGAGGTCTGGACCGGCGGCGCGGCTTGTCCCGAGGACCTGTACCGAGCCTTCGAGGCGCGCTTTGGGATCCAACTACGCCAGTCCTACGGGCTCACCGAGGCACCCACGGTGGTAACGATGGAACGAGTAGGCGACCACCACATCCCCGGGTCCAGCGGACGACCGCTCCCGCACCTCGAGGTGGTGATCCGCGATGACGCCGGACGCGACCTCCCGCCGAAAGAGCTTGGTGAGATCGTGGTCCGAGGCACTCGCCGAGGACCGTGGGCAAGCGTCTATACCCCGATGACGGGGTATTGGCACCGCGATCGGCTCGAGCCGTTCGAGGGGGACGAGCTGTACACCGGGGACGTTGGTTACCTCGACGACGCTGGCAATCTCTTCGTAAAGGATCGCAAGAAACTGGTGATCCTGCGCGGTGGCGCCAATGTCTACCCAGCCGAGGTCGAGCGAGTGATCGAAGCTGTCCCGGGCGTCCGGGGCAGCGCCGTACTCGGCATCCCCGACCCTCGTCTGGGTCAGCGGGTTGTCGCAGCGATCGAAGTGGACCAAGGGTTCGCACTCAGCCCGCAAGACCTCATCGAGCACTGTCGGGGACAACTCGCTCGATACAAGGTTCCCGAAGCGATCGTGATCGTAGACAGTCTTCCGCGCAACGCAATGGGCAAGGTACAGCGAGCGCAGCTCGGCGAACTTTTCGACCTCGATCGACCGGCTCCCCCGGGTGCCGCGCTGCCTGGCGCCGACAGTTCGGTCATCTCTGGTGCGAACGGCTCGTAGTGGAACTCGACTGTTACGTCCTGGGTACTGACGTCGCTTCGATCGGCGACGCTGCCGTTCGCCTGGAGGCCGGTGGCCACGGGTGCATGTGGAGCATCGAGTCCCAGTACGACCCGTTCCTACCCCTGCTCGTCGCCGCGTCGCGCACCTCGACTATGCGGGTGGGGACGAACATCGCGGTCGCGTTCGCGCGCAACCCGATGACCGTGGCGCAGACCGCGCATGACCTCCAGCGCTTCTCGAGGGGACGCTTCATCCTGGGTCTGGGTCCTCAAGTTCGAGCACACATCGAGCGGCGCTTTTCGATGCAATGGTCGAGCCCGGCACGCCGCATGCGCGAGTTCGTCCTTGCGCTCAGGGCGATATGGACGGCATGGGAAACGGGATCTCCTCTCGACTTTTCCGGCGAGTTCTACCGTCATACGTTGACGGGGCCGAATTTCGATCCGGGACCAACCGGCTACGGCCCGCCACCGGTGTGGCTGGCCGCGGTGGGACCAAAGATGGTCGCGGTCACCGGCGAAGTGGCCGACGGGCTCCTCTGCCATCCCCTTACGACCCCGGAGTACCTGTCGAAGGTGATCTTGCCCATCGCGGAGCGCGCCCGTCTGCAGCGCGACGCTCCAGGTGACTTCTCCATCGTCGTCTCCGTCCTGGGAGCGACCGGTCCCGACGACGCAGCGATCAATGCCTCAGTGCACAACGTTCGGAGGAAGATCGCGTTCTACGCTGCGACGCCTGCACACCGGCCGATGCTCGAGCTGCACGGCCTTGGGGACCTCCAACCGAAATTGAACACTCTGGCTCGGCAAGGCCGCTGGGATGAGATGGCGGCTGCCATCGATGATGGCGTCCTCGACCGGTTCGCCGTCGTGGGCTCCCCGGGGGAGATCGGGCAAGCAGTCCGGAAGCGCTTCGCCGGGCTGGCTGATCGGGCCACGATCTACGAGCTCGATGCCATGGGTCGCCTCGATCTGGAGCAGCGGCACCTTGCCGAACCACAGTCCCTGCGCGACCTCATGGCAGGGTTCCTGGGGAAGGCAGAGGACGCCTACCTGGATACACCGTCACAAGGCAAAAGCGATCGAGCCCGGTCTTCCGAGGAGTGAAGGAGCGGCCATGACGACGTTTTTGCCAGAACCGGAACGACGCACCCGCTATTTCACGGTGATCTCCGTCGATGATCACATCGTCGAGCCTCCCGAGATGTTCCTCCGAAGGGTTCCGACCAAATTCGTCGCACGCGCCCCCCGCGTCGTACGCGAAGCCGACGGCACCGAGATGTGGCTCTACGATGGCGAGCTCATCCCCAATATCGGTCTCAATGCCGTCGCCGGTCGACCTCCACGTGAGTACAGCCGCGACCCAGTCACCTTCGACGACATGCGCCGAGGCGCATGGGACATCCACGCTCGCATCGCAGACATGGACCTCGACGGTGTGTTCGCCTCGCTGAACTTCCCGTCGTTTTTGACAGGCTTTGGCGGAGGAAGACTCCAGACGACCACCAAGGATCAAGACCTGGCACTCGCCGTGATCCGGGCATGGAACGACTGGCACCTCGAGGAGTGGGCAGGCTCGTACCCGGATCGGATCATCCCCTGCCAGATCACCTGGCTCCATAATCCGGTGCTTGCCGCCAAGGACGTCGAACGCAACCGGGAACGTGGATTTCGGGCTTTGAGCTTTCCCGAACTCCCTGACCGTCTCGGGTTCCCCCCGGTCCACTCTTCCTTCTGGGATCCCCTCTTTGCCGCTTGCGAGGCCACGGGAACCGTCGTCTGCCTTCACGCAGGCTCGGGAGGAACGCTGCTCGGAACCTCTGAAGGGGCGCCGCGGGAAGCCACCGCCGCCTTCTTCGGGCTCTCAGCCATCATCCCGGCGATCGATTGGCTTTTTGCACTCGTTCCCGTCCGATTCCCCGAACTCAAGATCGTGCTTGCAGAAAGTGGCATCGGATGGGTCGCGGCACTCCTCGATCGCCTGGATCACCTGGCGCGCTACCACGAATGCTATGGCGACTGGCGAGGGACCGACCTCTCGCCATCTGAGGTGCTATTACGCAATTTCTGGTTCTGTATGCTCGACAACCCCTCTTCTTTGTGCCAGAAGGAGCGGATCGGCATTCACAACATCTTGTGCGAGGTCGATTACCCTCATGCCGATTCCTCCTGGCCGAACACCCAGGATTCCCTTCGTCGGCAGTTGAGGGCATTGGAACCCTGGGAGGTCGATCAGGTCACCTGGAAGAACGCGTCCGAACTGTTCGGCTTCCCTGTGCCCCAACGCGTACGGCGAGACCCCAACGCCTTCTGATCTCGGATCCCGCGCACACTGCTGGACTGGTCGAGGGGACCGAGCACACACTCGGCAGTCCCTTCAGCCGCAGCTCCGAAACGTGCATGCTGCAGGCGGCTCGTGCGAGGGCCGCGTGCAAGTTGGAGCGGCAACAGGACGCCGCCGGCTTCGGTGAACCAGACCATGGGGTGTTGTACCTCGAGGCTATGGCTGACGGATCGACCCCAAAACCGTTGAACGAAAGAACCTGCCTTCTGGACCATCAGGGGTCACGCTTCGTCACCCAGGGCCCTTGAACGAAGCGGACGCTCTTCCCTCGAGTGCCCGACACGGCGTTGCGGTGACATCTTGATGACCTCGCCAACCAGCCGTAGGATCGTCGACTGGTCGAGCGGTGCAACCCCATGGGCGCTGTGGCGTCCGTCAACATGCAAGCGCTGTCGGCCAGGGGGACAGCAACGTGAACGAGCCTGACAGCACCGACAGCGACGAGGCACCTCTCGACCTGGCAAGGATGCGTCGGGATCGCCGAGCACGCCTCGTCTCTGAGATGCACGCACGGGGCATCGGGACCCTCCTGCTCACAGGAACGAGCACCGTCCAGTACGGGGTCGGCGACGTTCGCCCGGTGGCCGACGCGTCGCACGCGCTCTACGAACAGTGTGCTGCAGTCCTCATCGCAGGCGACGACCTCCCCCATCTCTTTACCCCCTTCCCCGACCGTTGCCCGCCCGAGCTTGTCGTTGACCACTGCCATCCACCGCTGCATCTGGCCACTCCAGAAGGTGTACAGGCGTTGGCCACTGCCCTTCGCGAGATCGCCGGCGGGCCAGTTCCCGGGCCGCTCGCCCTCGACGAAGCAACTGGAGCGCTGTACTTCGAGCTCTCGAAACTTCTCGACAACCTCACCGTGGTAGACGCCAGCGAGGCGCTCACAGCCGCAAAGATCATCAAGACGCCCGACGAGATCCTGTGCATCGAGCGAGCCCAGCGCATCAACGAGGCCGCAATGTATGACATCGAGGCAGCACTCCGGCCTGGCATCCGACAGTCGGAGCTCACCGGGCTCTTCCTACGGCGGATCTTCGAGCTCGGAGCAACCGGTCTCTGCGTGGACCCGATCTGGCAGCCGATGCCGCTGTCCCGAGCCCAAGGTCCCTTCACGGTGAATGGCGACGTCGCATTCCCGCTGTGCGCGAACGATCGGATGCTCATGGAAGGCGACCTCGTCTGGGTCGACATGGGGATCGATTATCACGGCTATGCCTCTGACTTCGGCACCACCTGGATCGTCGCCCGCAACCCCAAGCCGACGCCCCGTCAACACAGCCATTTCGAGCGCTGGAAGGACGTGGTTGCCGCCACGTTGACTGCCACCCGTCCTGGAGCCACCGGTGGCGACCTTGTCCGGGCCGCAACCGAAGCGAACGCAGGGAAGCGCCCGTGGCTCGATCACTTCTACCTCATCCACGGCATCGGGACCTTCAGTGCCGAGATGCCTCTCATAGGGAGCGACCTCGGCCCTGCCTTCGACGAATCGATCGTTCTGGCACCTGGGATGCTCATGGTGCTCGAGCCCGTGATCTGGGAAGAAGGAGTGGGAGGCTATCGATTCGAAGAGGTCGTGGTGGTCACCGAGAACGGTTATCGGCGCCTCAGCTCCTACCCCCATACACCCTATGAATAAGGCTTGGGAACGGTGGTGGCGACCCTGAGAGGCGACGCTCTCCTCGGCCTCGATGAGCGGGGCACCGGTGTCCTCCCGCTCGAAGAGGGCGGGAGAGTGGACTTCCATCGGCTCCGGGCGCAACGTCTGGAGCGGTGTCGAACGGAGATGGCACGCGATGACCTCGACGCGTTGTTGCTCGGGAACGAGGCGAACGCGCGCTACGCGAGCGGCGCGCGCCGTCTTTGGCTCGGCGGCAGCCGTCCATATGTCCCGGGATGCATCGTGCTGCCCGACGGGCAGCCGTATGTCATGAGCACCTGGGACGATGGAATCCCCCCTGACATCCCCCGGACGAACCTGTTCGGGGCCTCGTGGAACCCGGAGAATCACGTCAAGGTCCTCGCATCGATCGAAGGTCTGCGGGCGGCACGGCGCGTTGGTGTGGACGGGATGACACCGCTCATGGCGTCCCTGATTTCTTCGGCCCTGCCTGACGCGGAGCTCGTCGACGCCGGGCCCACCATGATCCGGGCGCGCCAAGTGAAGACTCCCGACGAACTTGCATGCATCCGAGCGGCAATCGCCGTCACCGAGTCGTCCCTCGGTTGGGCACTCGATGCCCTTCGACCGGGGATCACCGAACGGGCACTGTTCGGGCACTTCACCGAACGCCTCGGAGCGCTCGGTCTCACGCTCTCCGCTACCCAGTGCACGTTCGTGGTCCTCTCCGGTGACGGGAGCCAGCGCCGCATGCCTCGTCGGACAGGGACCAACCACTGCGTCAATCCCGGCGACCTGGTCGCACTCGACGCTGGCGCCCTCTACGCGGGATACGAAGGCTCGGTAGCCCGCACGTTCAGCTGCCCCGGGGGCACGGACAACGCCAGGGCGGCAGAACGGCGACTCTACGACCGCGCCCGAGCCGTCCACGAGGCACTCGTCGCCGCGTGCCGGCCGGGCGTCACCGCCCAGGACGTGGTCCACGTCTACGAAGCATCCGGGGAGCCAGTACCCGAGCTCCCAGTGGTCTTTGGGGTCGGGCTTGGAATGGAACCGCCGCTTGCTGGGGCTCACCTCCCGAGCGACGCAGGGGGCACGACGACACTGGTCCCGGGAATGGTGCTTGCGCTGCAGACCTACGTGCACGAGGAAGGGACCGGCGGATATCTCCAGCGCGACGTAGTCCTCGTGGGACAAGAGGGTTCCACGTTGCTCACGAGCCACTCACGTGGAGGTGACGATGCCAATCGATGAGCGGATCTCCGTCGACTTCGACCACCATTCACTTGAATGGCTGGCGAGGCGTCATGAACACAACGCCGAACTCCGCGCCACGTGCCCGGTGGTGTGGAACCCACGCTATGGCGGATTCTGGTTCGTGACGGGCTATGAAGAGGTGGCCACCGTGGCCCGCGACAGCGTCACCTTCACTCCGCGCTACCCCGTCAAAAGGATCGAAGGTGATGACCTGAATTACATCGGGATCATGGGTGTCCCCCGGCCCAAGGGAATGCCCCAGATCGGCATTGCCGAGGCAGAGCCCAACCGCCACGCCGCCCTCCGCCGCCTTCTCAACCCCTTCATGCTGCCCCCGGCAGTAGCAGCGTTCCGTCCCTTCGTCGAGCAGACCGCAACGTGGTTTCTCGACCAGAAGATCGCCGAGGGGGCAATGGACCTCGTCCTTGACTTCACGAATCCCGTGCCGGCGATCCTCACGATGAAAATGATCGGCTTGCCCTGCACCAGCTGGCAGCACTACGCCGAGTTCTTCCATGCAACGGTCGCCTACGGCACCACCTCACCGGAGTACCAGCACGCGATGAGCATCATGCCCGACATCGTCGGAGAGCTGATCGACGTCGCCGAGCATCGACGCAAGAAGCCTGAGGACGACATCCTGTCGAAACTCGTCACGTTGGAGGTCGACGGCGAGCGCCTCGACAACGACGAGCTGATCGCTGTCCTGTGGAACCTGATCGGTGGCGGTGTGGACACGACGACCTCGCTCACCTCGTTGGCCCTGCACCACCTCGAGGCGCACCCGGACCTACGGCAGCGCCTGATCGAGCACCCCGAGCTCTTGGTGCCAGCATGCGAGGAATACCTGCGCTGGACCTCGGTGAACGAAACGCTCACCGTCACTTGCACAAAGGACACCGTGCTCGGGGGCCAACGAATCACCCGAGGCGACGTTGTCATGATGAGCTGGCTCGGAGCGAACTTTGACCCGGCGGTCTTCGATCAGCCCGAGGAGCTATTGATCGACCGGAACCCCAACCCGCACCTCGCGTTCGGGGTCGGTGCGTACCGCTGCCCAGGCTTGCACGTGGCGCGCGCCCTCTTCATGGTCATGATGCAAGAGGTGCTCTCGCGCATGGGTGACTACGTCGTGGACCAGGAGAACACTCGCTTCTACCAAGGCAATCCAGAGCTCTTCGGAATGGTGCGGATGCCCGTGCGGTTCACCCCTGGACAGCCGGTTGGTGTCGCGCGGCCGTTCTAGGCTCAGACACCCGCTCAGCCCGGGGACGGCGAATCGGCTCGTAAGGAGAAGGGGAACGGGACCTCGTCCAGCCCAAAGATCCCCGTCAACCCTTGTCGACCCACGCGGCGCGTCAGCTCGGCCAGGGTCGCTGAACGGCCCAGCGGCAACCGCCGAAGGGGTTGGCTGTAGCGCGAGACCCACGACAGGACGGTTTCGTCGCAGAATCCGTTCGCCCCGTGAAGCTGGTGGGCAACCCGAAAGACCGTTTCGGCGGCTTCGACTGCGGCGAGGCGAAGGGCCAATGCGTCTTGAAGCGCCTGCTCGGGGTGAGCACCGATACTCCACAAGGTGAAGCGAGCCAGCGCTTCGAGACCACTTCGCTCGACCTCTGCATCGACGAGCTGGAATTGGACGCCCTGGAACGCAGCCAACGCCTGACCGAACTGCGTTCGCTCGAGCACATGGGATCGGGTGAGGGTGATGGCGCGATCGAGCATTCCCAGCAGGCTCCAACACGGCAGGACGAGCGCCAGGGCCACGACCGATGCACCCCCGCCATCGATCGGATCGAGATCGATTGCCTCGACGAAGGCCGTTCGTCGCACCGGATCGTTCGTAGGACGCGGCCTCGCCCAGCTGCGGCGGCCATCGAGGTCCACGGCAACCCAGCGGTGCCCCGCACCGGTGATCACCCCTGCGGGACTTCGCTCGTCGACGACCAGCAGTCCGTCGGCACCGAGATCTCTCGGACGGCAGAGACGGCCCGCCACCGGGTACGGCACGGCCCAGTACCCGAAGCTGCGGCACAGCGCAGCAGCCGCCTGGCGGTCGTCCTCGTCCCCGCAGGGGTCCAGGTCAAAGGCTCCCAGCTCCTCGAGCACCGGCGCGACGAGCTCGTCGCGGGCATTGGGTTCCACCTCGGCCCTTTGCACCAGCTGGTCGCCACCGGCTGCCTCGATTGCTCGCAACGCGAACCGCCCGTACTCCAACGCCTCGCTGCTCAGCTCCAGATCCATTTCGGACCCGGATGCCTGCAGGTCACGTTCCATCAGAGCGCGCTCCACGCCTCGGAGCGGAGATGGCGAGCCAGGAGGATCTTCTGCATCTCGATCGCCCCCGATGCCACCGTTGAAGCCTGTGCGTAGCGCCAATGGTCCTCGACTGCCCGCCGAAACCGCACCAGGTCGTCCCTCGCAGGGGCGGCCAACTCGGCGCCTGCGAGCCCGATGATCTCCATCAAGACCTCAGCGCTTTCTTGGTCGAGTCGTGTCACCGCGATCCGGTAACCGGCAGCATCGGCTGGCTGGACACGACCGCTGCTCTGCAGCGCCACGGAGCGATACGCCAGGAGACGGGCACGACGGCACTGGACGAGCATGCGGGCCCAACGTGCGCGCAGCTCCTCGGGGAGCTCGTCCCATTGGTCGCCGAGCACGATGGGTGCGGCCTTCAAGAGCCGCTCGCAGCGCGCGTACCGCGCGATTCCTACCCGCTCGAAGGCGAGGACCTCCTGGACGACCTTCCAGCCGCCGTGGAGCGGCCCCAGGACATCGGCATCGCTGGCCCACAGGCCGTCGATGAAGAGCTCGTTGAGATGATGGGGACCCAGCATGCTCTTGATTGGGCGGACTTCGATCGCGGGATCCTCCATCGAGACCAAGAACACGGTGATGCCGTCCTGCTTGCGTTCCGTCCTTGCCGTGCGCGCGAGGAGGAAGCACCATTGCGCCATCCCCGCATAGGAGGTCCAGACCTTCTGCCCGCTGATCCGCCAACCCTCTCCGTCGCGCCGGGCCGCGGTCTGCAGCGAAGCGAGGTCGGAGCCAGCATTGGGCTCGCTGAATCCCTGGCACCAGATGACCTCGCCCCGAGCGATCGGCGGCAAGTGCTTCCGGCGCTGCTCGTCGGTCCCGTAACGCATGATCGACGGGCCGACCCAGTTGACCCCCATGTACTGGGCACCCCGAGGCTCATGGTGCGCCCACATCTCTTCACGGACGATGGTCTGCTCCCACGGCGACGCACCTCGCCCACCAAACTCGGGCGGCCAGGCCATGCAGAGCAGCCCCCGTGCCGCAAGGGTCCGACAGAACCGCTGGGCAACCTCGAGGTCCCTCGGATCATCGGTGAAGGCCCCCAAGAAATCGGGCGGCACGTGTGCTTTGATCAGGGAACGCAATTCGTGCCGCAGGGCGGCGGCCTCAGGACCCATGTCGTAGTTCATCGCGCCAGATTCACCGACTCCGAGGCGTCATCACCTGTCACTGCGACCTTGGGGCTCATCGCGCTGTCCATCCGCCGTCCACGACGATCGACTGCCCAGTGACGTAGCGACCGGCGTCGCTCACCAGCCACAGCACTGCTCCCACGAGATCGTCCACGGAGCCCTGCCGGGGCAACGGGGTATTGCGTTTCAGCCATTCGATGCTGCGTTCTTCCTCGTACATCTGGTCGGTGATCTCGCTGCGGAAGAAGCCCGCCGCAAGACTGTTCACGCGGATCGAGTGACGGGCCCACTGGACGGCGAGCTCGACCGTCAGCCCGCCCAACCCGGCCTTGCTGGCTGCATACGCCGCCTGGGGGATCCCCGGGATGCCGACCCGTCCGCTGATCGAGGTGACGTTGACGATCGCTCCGCCTCCAGCGGCCGCCATGTGAGGGAAGACTGCCTGGCACAGCCGATACGGGGCCACCAGATTCAGCTGGAGGAGGCGCATCACCGATTCGATCGGCTCTTCTTCGGCGCGGTGAACGGCCGCAGCTCCGGCAGCGTTGACCAGGATGTCCGGGCCGCCCCACGTGCTGGCGACCTGAGGGACGACTTCGTCGACTTGGGCGGGGTCCAAAAGATCGCAGCCGATCGCCAGGCCGCCGATCTCCTTGGCCAAGACCTCGAGGCGATCTCGGCGACGGGCCAGGACCGCGACCTTCGCACCGGCTCCGGCCAGACAGCGCGCGACTCCCTCTCCGAGCCCCGACGAGGCTCCGGTCACCAGTGCCACGCGGCCGCTGAGATCGAACAGCCGCGCTTGCCCCGACGTCGCGGTCACCATGGCGTTGCTTGGCACCACTCCCGTAGTCCGGCCACCATCAATCGGTTCACCATGGGCGGTGGATTTTCGCCATCGGCGCGGTCAAGTGCGGGAGGGCGCATCGGTTCCGTCGAAGCCCTTCCCCGCCCATCACGGTGTCGTGCACGAGCTGCTCGATCGGCCTCAGGTCAGCGTGATCGCTCGTTCCGGACAGTTGTCGACAGCCTCTTGGACCTTGGCTTCCAGGGCCGAGGGGACCTCCGGATCGGCGACGAAGGAGTGACCCTCCTCGTCGAGCGAGAACACCTCGGGGCAGATCGTCCAGCACCGCGCGTGCCCCTGGCACACCTCGGAATCTACGGTGACCTTCATGACGCCCCAACGATACATGGTCGGGTGAGCGGGCGCTCACGTTGAAGCGATAATGTGAGCGAATGCTCAGTACGCGCTCCGCCGGCGAGCGGGAGCTCGAGCCGGTGAGGGGAGGAACGATGGACCGCCAAGCGTTCGAGTACGGGCTGGCACGACGGTTGCTCGACCACATCGAGCACCACACCACCGACCTTGCCGATTCGGTGCTCGAAATTCCTGCTCAGACGTATACCTCGCCCTCGCGCTACGCCGAAGAGGTCGAGGTCCTCTTCTACGGCCGCCCACTGGTGCTCTGCCTCTCTGGAGCCTTGGAGCCAGGGAGCTATCTGACCATCGACATCGCAGGAACGCCGATCCTTGTCACCAGGGACCGGGAGGGCCGGGTGCACTCGATGCTCAATGCCTGCCGTCACCGGGGCGTCCGGGTCGTCGATGGCTCCGGGAAGCAGACACGGTTCAACTGCCCCTTCCACGCCTGGACCTATGACCTCACGGGGCGGTTGGTCGGAGTCCCCACCGGAGATGCTTTCGAAGGCATGTGTCGTGAGGACAAGGGGCTCATCGAGCTCCCCGTGGCCGAAGGCCATGGGTTGGTCATCGGAAGCCTGCGACCGGGTCCTGCCCTCGACGTCGACGACTACCTCGGACCCGAACTGGCCGACGAGCTCGCCATGCTGGATTTTGCCGATTGGCGTCCCTACACCGACTCGCACCTGCATCGAGTGGGTGCGAACTGGAAGGTCACGCTCGACACCTTCCGGGAGAACTACCACTTCAACCAACTCCATCGGAAGACCCTCAGTGGCTACGCCTACGGTGGCGCGCTCACCTTCGACGCGTTCGGGCCGCATCTGCGCAACTGCTCGGCCGTGCGCACGATCGATCAGATCCGCGGGCGTCCGGAAGCAGAATGGGGCGACGTCTCGCCGCATGTCACCCCTCAGTACTCGCTCTTCCCCAACACCTGCCTCACCGTCGACTGCCGGCACATCGAGCTCTGGCAGATCCTCCCGGTCGACGAGAAGACTTCCGAGGTCGTCCATACCGCGTACCTTCGGCCGGGCCTGTCGGAGGAGGAGTCGGCGAAGCTCGCAGAGATGGCACCGTGGATCTGCAAGGCGGTGGTCGACGGCGAAGACTTCTGGGTCGCGGGTCGAACGGAACCCGGACTGCGGACCGGCCTCATCGACACGGTGGTCTTCGGGCGGAACGAGCCCGCCCCCCAGCATCTGCATCGCGGCTTCGAGGCCGCGCTCGTCGCCGCTCGGAACGGATCCTCTGTCGGGCAAGCTGATCATCGGCTTCGAACGGAACGCTCCGGGTCGTCGGCTTCGTAGCCGGACCGACCGCCGCGCCCGGTGGACCCCATGCCGATGCTCCGAGCGAATCCGCTGGCGTGCGGGTGATGCGCAGCCCATGAGGCCCTCCGCCGCGTCGCCGGCCACCACTGTGGGTCTCATGCTCCCTACCCTGGCCAATCCCAATGACCCCGCACTCGACCCCCGGCGCACGCTCGAGGCGGCGCGTCGCGCAGAGGCTGGCGGCTTCGACGGCGTCTACGTCGGTGACCACGTGCTCCACCCGCGCCCGCTGCTCGAATCGGTCGTCACGCTCAGCGCCATCGCTGCATCGACCGAACGGGTGCACTTCGGTCCCTGCGTCCTGTTGCTCGCCCTCCGCCAACCGCTGGTGCTCGCCAGACAGCTCGCGACGCTGGCGAGTTTCGCTCCTGGGCGTCTCCGGGTCGGAGTGGGCGTCGGGGGCGAGTACCCCGAGGAATTCAAGGCGCTCGGGATCCCGCTGGCCGAGCGCGGGCGGCGCATGGAGGAAGGGTTGCGAGCCGTGCGGGCGCTGCTTTCCGACATGGCCTCCCGACAGGGCACGACGAGCACCGGCGGCGAGGCATTGCACAGGAGCGAGCAAGGACACGCGACGACCACCACTTCGGGTGACATTCCGTTCTTCTTGGGCGGCTGGCACGAGCGCGCGCTGCGACGAGCCGCCCGCTACGGCGACGGCTGGATCGGTTACCTCCTTGGGCCCGAGAGTTTCACCCGCCGGCGAGCCTTCCTCTGGCACTGCCGCGCAGCGCTCGGTGCGTCCGCTCTGCCATTCACGACCGGCATGGTGGTCCCCGTCCACGTTGCCCCGTCCGCTGAACCCCGTTCCTCCCATGGCGCCGGTGGCTCGGTCGCCGCGATACAGGTTTGGGCAGCTGCGGCATGGGCGGAGCTCACCGCGACCAGCCACGCGTTCCCCGAGAGGCTGTTCGTAGCCGGACCCCCTGGAGCGGTGGTCGAGCAGTTGCATGCCTACTGCACCGCCGGGTGCACGGAGCTCGTGCTCGCACCAGTCGACCAAGGCGCCGGCTACCTTCGCCAGCTCGATCTGCTCGCCGAGCACGTGCTCCCGGCCCTCAAGGCCTTCCGTGAGCCGCTCGGTAGAGTGCCATGAGTGAGCATGTGCTCAGTTGCAATCCAGGGACGGCTGTGACCGATCTCGCCGAACGAAGCGCGACGAGCACCATCTTGTCAGGGGTCGAAGCGCTTGCCCGGCTCCTCGTCCTTCGTCACCAGGTCGACGAGCGAGACGGGCTCGACACCGCCACCATGGTGTCGGGATATCCAGGATCGCCCCTGGGCGAGTTCGACCTGACCCTCGAGGCGATGGGAGACCTGCTCCGCACCCATCGCATCTTGCATCGCCCGGGTCTCAACGAGGAGCTTGCGGCAGCCATCGTCTGGGGCAGCCAGATGGGAGGAACGATCCCCTACGTCAACGTCGACGGTGTCGCCGGCGCGTGGTACGGCAAGTCGCCCGGCCTGGACCGCAGCGGGGACGCGCTCAAGCACGGTAATGCCATGGGGGCCGGGCCGGCTGGGGGCGTCGTCCTGTTCTGCGGCGACGATCCGACGGCCAAGTCCTCGACGTTGGCCTGCGACAGCCAGTACGCCCTCCAGGACGCCTGTATCCCCGTACTGTTCCCGGGCAACCAACAGGAGATCGTGGACCTGGGCATCCATGCGTTCCGGATGTCTCGCTACTCGGGCGCGTGGGTGGCCCTCAAGATCGTCACCGCGATCGCCGACGGCATCGGAACTGTCGATCTTGATCCTCGCCGACACCATCCCAGCGATCCGGTCGGGGTCGTCATCGACGGGCAACCCTGGCAGCACCGTCCCCTTGCCACCATTGGTGCGCACCCGGTGCCCAACCAGGAAGCCTTGCTGCTGCAGCGACTCCTCGCAGCGCAGGCCTACGCAGCCCACAACGGTCTGGACCCAGTATTGGGCAGCGAGCCCGGGGCGCGGCTCGGGATCGTCTGCGCAGGGAAGACGGCGTTCGACGTGCTCCAGGCCTTCGCGGATCTCGGCGTGACGGACCTCGCTGCGGCTGGGGTCAGGATCCTCAAGCTCGCAATGACCTATCCGCTCGTCGAACGCACCGTCGTCGAGTTCGCGACCTCCGTGGAGGAGATCGTGGTCGTCGAGGAGAAGCGCCCGTTCGTCGAGACGCAGCTCCGTCACATCCTCCACGAGCACCGCAGCACCGTCGGGGTCCTCGGCAAGCGAGACGCGAGCCATGCCGAGCTGGTCCCAGCAGTGGGCGAGCTCGACCCGGCTGTGATCGCCGACATTTTGGTGCGCGTGCTTCCCGACCTGAAAGGGCGCGCCCGCGCGCCATCAGGTCGGCCGGCCGCCACCGGGACGGTCCCCACGAGCACCTCCTTGGCTCTTCCCCTCCCGGGCCGACCACCGGCGTACTGCAGCGGGTGTCCCCACAACCGCTCGACGCGCTTCCCCCAGGGAGCCCTCGTCGGTGGTGGCGTCGGCTGTCACGGGATCATGTACTTCGAGGCGCGCAACAGGGGCATGAAGAGCCTGCCGCCCACGCCGATGGGGGCCGAAGGGGTTCCGTGGATCGGTTTGTCGCCATTTGTCTCAGAACCGCATCTCATCCAGAACCTCGGTGACGGAACGCTGAGCCACTCGGGCATCCTCGCCATCCGTGCCGCCGTTGCGGCTGGAGCCAACATCACGTTCAAGATCCTCTACAACGCAGCGGTCGCCATGACCGGTGGCCAAGAGGTCACCGGATTGATGGACGTTCCTTCGCTTACCAGGGCACTGGAAGCCGAAGGGGTGAACGAGATCGTGGTGTGCGCCGAGGACCCCTCCCATTACGGGCGCCATGCGCGCTGGGCGCGCGGCGTCGAGGTGCTCGGGCGCGACCGGCTCCCAGAGGTCCAAGAGCGACTCCGCCATGTCCCCGGGGTGACAGCGATCATCTATGACCAACGCTGTGCCGCAGAGGCACGCCGGCTACGCAAGCGCGGCCTGTTGGCCGAACCGCCGCACCGGGTCTTCATCAATGCGGCGGTCTGTGAGGGCTGTGGCGACTGCAGCACGAAGAGCAACTGCCTCTCGGTCCTTCCCCATGACACCGAGTTCGGCGAGAAGCGTCGGATCGAGGACTCCAGCTGCAACCGGGACTACACCTGCCTCGAGGGCGATTGCCCTTCCTTCGTCACGATCACCCCCAAGCCCCCGAGGCGACGGCATCAGCACCGCAAGGGGGCCCGAGGTCTTCTCCGCAGCGGCGCAGGCTCGAGCGCGCCCCCGATCGTCCGGCCGACGTTGCCGAGCGGCGTTCTCCCGGATCCCCCGATGGCTGAGCTGGGTCGCCAGTACGGCATCTGCTTCACCGGCATCGGGGGCACCGGGGTCGTCACCGCCAGCCGGCTCATCGCCAGGGCTGCCCAAGCCGCCGGCCTGGTCGTTGGCGGCATGGACCAGACGGGACTGTCGCAAAAGGCCGGGGCCGTCATCTCGCACCTGCACCTCGCCAGGGACCTCAAGGCAATCGGCGCTCCCACCGTCGGGGTCCAGGGCGCCGACCTCTACCTCTCGGGCGACATTCTCCAGGCCGCCAGCCCGATCCATCTCGATCGCGTCAAGCCTGGACGAACCCTGGCGGTTGTCGATCGCGCACTCAGCCCGACCTCGGCAATGCTCCAGAATGCCCTCTCTGCGCCCGAGGTTCCCGCCCTCCAGCAAGCGATCACGGATCGGGTCGGCGCCGGGCGCGTCGCGTTCGTGGACGCAAGACGCATCGCCGAGCTCGTCTTCGCCGATCACCTGGTTGCGAACATCGTGCTCTTGGGGGCGGCCTTCCAGCTCGGTGGTCTGCCGCTCTCACTCGCCGATATGGAGCGTGCCCTCGCCACGGCCGGCCGCGGAACCGATCGCAACCGTGAGGCCTTCGAGTGGGGGCGCTGGATCGTCCATGACCCCCGAGCAGTCCAACGAGCACTCCTGGACGCCGAGCGCGAGGCGTACGCGGAGGCAGACGGCATCTTCGACCCGACCCCGGGGGCCCTTGCGGTCGCGGCCCGGCTCCTCGAGGGGCGCCGAATCCCGGACCCACTCCACGACCTCGTCCTCCGCCGCGCCGCGCAGATGGTCGACTACCACGATGCCCGGCGCGCGCAACGCTTCCTCGGCCTCGTGGAGCGGGCAGCAGCCCAAGACGACGCGGCGCACGACTGGACCCTCACCCGTGCCGTCGCTGAGTCCTGGTTCAAGTTGCTCACCTACAAGGACGAGTACGAGGTTGCCCGGCTCCACCTCAGGGTCGACTACGACCACCTCGCTCAGGACCTTGGGATCGACGGTCCGTTCCGCGTGAAGTACCACCTCCACCCCCCCACCCTCCGCAGGCTGGGGCTCAAACGCAAGCTTGCCCTGGGAACGCCGTACCGCCTCGCCTTCCGCGTGCTCCGGCGACTGAAGCGCTTGCGTGAAACCCCCTTCGACCCCTTCGGTTGGGACCGCGATCGTCGCATGGAGCGATCGCTCATCGACGAGTACCAACACCTGATCAATGCCTCCCTCGCGTCCGATGCAAGACGCTCCTACGAAACCCTGGTCGAGCTCGCAGCCTCCCCCATGTCGATCAAGGGATACGGGCCCATCAAGGAACGAGCCGTCGCCCAATGGCGCGAGCGCATCACGGAGCTCACCTCGGCATGATCAAGCGAATCCAGTTCGCCACGCGCAGACCGTCACGCTCGCGGAGCGATTTCGTTCGAGCGTGGCCGCAGGCAGCGAGGGCGGCGACGCAAGCCCCCCCTGGTGCGCGGCCGTTGCGCGTCGCGGTGAACACCGTGGTGTTCGAGCTCTCTGGTCCCCATCCCCAACACGACGGCATCGCGCTCTGCTGGTTCGCCGACGAGGACCACGCGTACCGTTACGAGGCCTGGCTGGAGAGCACCGAAGCCCGAACGCTCACCCTCGGCCTCGACGAGCTCCTCGATCGTGACCGAAGCCCCACGCTCCTCGCGCAAGAGCACGTCCTGCGCGGCGCGGACTGGCTCGCCCAGCGCTGGCAGGAGGGCGGGGAGAAACTCAAGCACATGGCCATCGCGCAGCGCGCGGATGGGTTGTCGCTCGAGGAGTTCTCGGAGCGATGGCGCAACCGAGCCGGGACCATTCGCCGCAGCGGCACGGCGGAGATGGCTCCCATCCCAGAAGAAGCGCGGGGACTCGCCTATATCCAGAACCATCCAATTGCCCGAGCAACCGGCGAATGGGCCTACGACGCGCTCAACGAGGTGTACTTCGACGACGTCACCGGCCTGCGCCGACGAATGGACTGGTTCTCGGCGAACCTCTCGGGGGGGATCGAAGAGGACCTCGTGCGCGCCTCCTGGTTCGTTGCCGCACGAGAAGTCCCCTGCTGAGGGCGAACGGGGCAGCCGGCCGCGACCCCCTGGCAGTGGGCAGCCAGCGTCACCGCTCGGCGGCGGCAGGCGGCTCGTGGCGGCTGGTCGCAGCGAGCCAGCCCAAGAAAGTGATCGCTCACCCTGGTAGGCTGTCGGTCGGCACAACCTCCAAGACGGCCGCCCCAAGAACCGTGCAACCCGAGGAGGGCTGGTGGACGCAGCGCCTTTGTCCGTAAGTCCGGTCACCGACGAGTGGTGCCTTCACCACTTCGATCATCTCTCTCCGGAGCTCGCCCAGGCCTTTCACGAGACCCTTGCTCGGATGCGATCGCTCTGTCCGGTCGCCAGGAGCGAGGAGTACGGCGGCTTCTGGGTCGTGACCCGTTACGAGGACGTCCTGGCCGTGGCTCAGGACTGGGAGACCTTCAGCTCGGCACACAAACTCACCGTGCCACCAGCGCCAGTGGCCATTCGGAACCTGCCGGTGGAGGTGGACCCACCGCTGCATCGCATCTACAAGCGCCTGATCAACCCCTACTTCACCCCCGCAGCCGTGGCTCCGTGGGAGGCCGACACCCGAGCGGTGGCGAACCAGCTCATCGACACGTTCATCGAGGCCGGTCGATGCGAGTTCATGGACGCCTTCGCCCGGCCACTCCCGGCTCGTTCCATCTTCGAGTTCGCGCTCCACGCCCCGCCCGAGGACCTCGAGAAGGTCGCGTACATGGCCTCGAAGTCCTCGATCCCCAATGATCCCGAGGCTGCGGAGTGCTGGGCCGGCCTTTCGAACTGGATCACCGAGTTCCTCGAGGCGCGTCGCAGCCAACCGCCACGAGGAGACGTCGTCGACGCGGTGCTCAACGCCCGGATCGAAGGGCGACCCATCACCAACGACGAGGTGGTCGGCACGATCCAGCTGCTCATCCTGGGTGGGCTCGAGACGACCGCCGGTGCCCTCGGGCTGATGATGGTTCGCTTCTGCCAGGACCCGAAGATCCCGGGCGAGCTTCGCGAGCGGCCCGAGCTGCTCCCGAGGGCGATCGAGGAGCTGCTCCGCCTCGACCCACCATTCATCGCCATCGCCCGAACCGCGACTCGAGACACCGAGCTCGGCGGCCAGCACATCAAGCAGGGCGACAAGGTCGTCATCTATTGGGCATCGGCCAACCGCGATGATGCCGAGTTCGACCATCCAGACGACTTCGACATCAACCGTCGCAGCAATCGCCATGTCAGTTTCGGGGCTGGGCCTCATCGCTGCGCTGGCTCGAACCTGGCGCGGATGAACCTTCGGGTCGGCCTCGACGCGTTGCTGGCACGACTCGACGATCTCGCGCTCGAAGAAGGCACCGACATCCACTACCACTCGACGTTCACGCGCTCGCCGCTCGCGGTTCCGATCACCTTCACCCCTGGCCCAAGGCTCGCAGAATCGTGAGACGTCCTCCCTTCGGTTCTTCTCCGACGCGCGGTTCTGGCGTCTCGATGCTTGGAACCTGCCAGCAGACAAACGAGAGGAGGAACCGTGGGAACCGAAGAGGGGCAGCACGAGAAGCGCTCTGGGATTCGGATCTATCGTGCGGTTGACGCACCTGACCTCACCCAGACCGATTTCATCGCCAAGAACGACTTCGGTGAGCACGACGAACTGAAGGACGTCGTGGCGGCTCTCGGCGCTGCTGCGACGACGACGAGCCGACTACTGGTTCGCCAGAAGCGCCAGGAGGGAGGCTTCTCGCTCCTGTACCTGTCCTTCAAGCCGAACTTCCCACTGTTCCGGCACACCCACGAGAGCGATTGCCTCTACGTCGTGATCTCGGGCTCGGCGATCATGGGGAACCAGACACTGCGGCCAGGTGACTCCTTCTTCGTGCCTGCCTACGCGCCCTACTTCTACACGGCCGGCCCTGAGGGTGTCGAAGTGCTCGAGATCCGCCACAACGTGGACAGCGTCACCGTGATCTTCACCCACAACCCCCAGAGCCGGCTCGCAGAAGTGGAAGCTGCGATCGAGAAGAACGCCGAGTCCTGGAAGACCCTCGGTCTCGGACCACTGCTCAGAGCGAACGGCGCGGTGCTTCCCGAGGGCGCACCGCCGCGCGCTTGAAGGACCGACGACAGCTCTCAGCTGGCCGACTGGCCCTTCGGTGAACGCGGTGCACCCAGGTCAGTCGACGTGGTACACACGGCAGGCATTGTCCTGGAGCACCTTGCGCATGACCGCCTCCCCGACGATCTCGGTGTCTCGGCTGATGACCTCCGCAGGAGAAGGCGAGTAGCTCGCCGGGCCCGGAGACAAGCTCGTCGGGTGCGGGAAGTCGGTCTCGAACATGACATTGTCGGCGTACTTGGGCAACAGTTCGAGCGTTTCCTTCTCGAACCACAACATGGTGTACACCTGCCGCCGGAAGTACTCACTCGGCAGCATCCGCTCCGGATAGCGCTCGAGGGCTCCGAGCCCTTTCCATTGCCAGTCGAGGGCATCGAGCAGGAACGGGATGTACCCGAAACCACTCTCGACGGAGACGAAGTTGAGCCGTGGGAACCGCTCGCACAGACCACTCGTCAGCAGCATGCCGATCGTCCTCATGTTCGCCGTGAACGTCATCGACGAGCGTGCGGTGTGGAATGCAGGATCGTAGCCCTCCTTGTTCGTGGCCTGGGCGATCTCCTCTGCGGTGTTGCCGACCCCGACGTGGAAATTCATGGACATGCCCAGTTCCTGGGCCTCGGCATAGAGCGGATCCCAGTACGGATCGACGAAGTCGGGCAATCCGTGCTTCTCGAGGGTCGCTGCCCAGAGGACTCCTCGGTGGCCCATCGCATGGCAACGCCGAAGCTCACGGATCGACGCCTCCCGATCCCAGAACGGCAGGGTGGTCAACAAAATGAAACGATCGGGAGCCACGGAAGCGAACTCGCAGACATAGTCGTTGTAGGTCTGCACGCACGCGAGCTTCAGTGCCTCATCGTCGAGCGCCATGAACGCATGACCTTCGAAGGCGATGATGTTGGGATAGAGCACCTGGGCATAGATGCCATTGGCATCCATGTGGGCCAACCTGGCCTTGGGGTCATAGCAGGCCGGATCGATCTCCTCGATGGTCGGCGGGCACGATGGGGGGAACTCCCGCCACCCAGCCATGCTGGAGTTCCCCACAAGGTTGCACCAGCGATCGCCCACCACCCAACGCCACGTCCCGGTGTCCTCGTGGAGGCGAACCGTCGGAGCGGCCGCCCTGAAGCGCTTCGGGAGCCTCGCCGTCCACAGATCGACTGGCTCGGTGAGATGGGTATCGGCGTCAATCACCCGGAGCCCGGTGCTCGCCGTCGGCTCATTGGCAGCAGCAGTCATGATGATCTCCTTGGCATCCATTCGCGGTCCTCGGGTACCGCGTGGCGATAGACGTCCGCCGCGTTCAGGTGCGTGATCCTGTCGACCTCGCCATTGGGCAAGCGGCCAACGAGGCGGTGGACCGCGGCTTGCGTCTCCGGCCACGTGGTGTCGGCATGGGGATAGTCGACTTCCAGCATGATTCGGTCAACACCGATCTGGTCTCGGCGTTCCATGCTCAGCGACTCCTCGATGGAGCAAAACCAGAAGTTCCGCAACAGCAGTTCGGCCGGCGTGAGCTCTTCATGCCAATCCATGATCGCCCCGCGCGTGCGGTGGCCCCTTTCCATCCGCTCTCGAAGCATCGGAACCCAACCGATGCCCCCCTCGGAGACGACGATCTTGATGCGAGGGAATCGCACAGCAACCTTCGAGTACACCCATTCGGCCACTGCGCACATCGTTTGCGCAGGCCACAACAGGGACTGCACCGTGACGGGGGTGTCACTGGAGACGCTCGGGCGCACCGACGACGATCCCAGGTGCAGGTTGATCGTGGTCCCGGATTCCTCGCACGCCTTCAGCAACGGATCCCAGTGGCGGGTATGGATCGACGGCAGTCCCAGCATCTGTGGGTTCTCCGAGAAGTGCAGCGCCTTGAAGCCTCGTTCGGCGTTTCGGAGGACCTCCTTGGCGGCAGCGATCGGGTCCCTCATGTAAGGGATCGAAGCAGCAATGATGCGGTCGGGATGGGGTCCTGCCCACTCTTCGAACATCCAGTCGTTGTAGGCCTGGGTGCATGCCAGGGCGAGGTCAGGGTCCTTCAGCCCCCAGATCCTCTGGCCGCAGAACCCCCACACCATCGAGGGAAAAGGCACCGAGGCATAGACCCCGTCGATGTCCATGTCGCAAATGCGTGCATCGACGTCGTAGACCCCTGGTCGCATTTCCGCGTACGACAGGCTCCGCAGCAGGTCCTCAACGCCGGCGATGCGCCTCCCAGCGACGGCGTCCCCGCCCGTCCAGCGCCGCAGCTCACCATCGACCAACCAGGCGGTGTCACCGTCACCGACGGAGAGGAGCCGGGGTGCCGCGGCCGCATGTCGCGCAGGGACGCGTGAGACGAAGATGTCGGGCGGTTCACAGACATGGTCGTCGACAGAGAAGATCAGGTACCGGCGCTCCCGTGGAGGCGGATCCGGAAGCAGTTCGACAGGCTTGCGCTCCACGGTCTCCGTCATCGCCATCAAGCCATCGAACGTCGTTGGCACGGGGTCTCCACGGACCCGCTCAGCCCTCTGGGTCACCTTCGAACTCATCGGGTCAGCCAGGCCTCAGCAGGGGGGCGCTTGCCATCGCAACGACTGCGCCGCCGTCGACGGGGAGGGTGACGCCGGTGAGGTAGGACGCCTCGTCGCTGCACAGGAACAGGACGGCATTGGCGACGTCCCAAGCAGTTCCCTGGCGCCGCAAGAGGTTCGGAACGGTGGGCGCCCCGGGGGCACCGCCTCGGCTGGCACCGACCTGCTCGGCCATCGGCGTCGCGATGATGCCTGGGAGCACGGCATTCACGCGCACGTTCGCGGGTCCGTACGCGCCGGCGAGATCGACGGTCAGGCCGAGCAGGGCGGCCTTCGACGCGGCGTACGCGGGGTGCGTCGATCCCGAGTCTCGAATGCTGGCGATCGATCCGATATTGACGATCGACCCACCACCACGGGCCACGAGCGCAGGAATGGCGAACTTGCACGCCATGAATGCCCCCCTGAGGTTCACCCCGAGGATCGCCTCGTAGAGCTCCTCGGAGGTCTCGAGGACCGAGACGTGGCGGGTCACCGCCGCGTTGTTCACCAGGATGTCGACCCCGCCATAGTCGGCTACAGCGGCGTCGACCATGGCCTCACAGTCGCCAGACCTACTGATGTCGGCCTCGAAGACCCGGCCTTCACCGCCGGCCTGCTTGACCAATGCGAGCGTCTCTTCTGCTCGCTCGGGCACCTTGTCAACGAGGAGGACCGAGGCGCCTTCGCGGGCGAGCACGACCGAGATCGCCTTCCCGGTCCCCACGCCCGGGCCGCTCGAACCCGCACCAGTGACCACGGCGACCTTTCCTGCGAGCCGGCTCGTCACCGCACGCTCCTCATCCGCAGCTGGAATCCTGCACCCATTCCTGATGCGAGCACTGGCAACGGTCGCCAGGAACGAGCCCCAGCCTCGCACAGGTTTCGGCGGGAACGAGCCTGGCGTGGTCTCGATCGCGCTCCTACCGAGGAGACCGGTCGCCGGTCGTGCGGCCCGCCGTCGGAGCACGCCTGTTCGAGGTCCGTGGAGCGGCTCAGCGCAGAGGATCCAGCGCCGCTTGACGGCGCTGGATCCTCACGAAGATGCCAATGGAGCGGACACGGGTCCGTGCCCCTCGCAACGTCGCAGGGGGAACCGGAGATGCCGCCATCGACCCTCGTCGTCATCGACGCACTCCAGCTGCTGGCCGGCCGGGTGCTCGAGCAAGCGACTGGCTGCATCGCTCCCCCCAGTGGCAGCTCACCTCAGGACGAGGCCCCCTTCTCGCAGGTCAGCTTCCCACCGTCCACCAGGCTCGCCTGACCATTGTGGACACGGGCGGTGAACCAGCAGTCCACGGGATGGGGCTTTCCGGCCTTGAAGGTCAATGGTGGCGACCACCCATCCAGGGTATCCCCCTTGAGGGAATCGAGGCCCTTGCGGATCTCCGCCGCGCTCGGCGTCCCGTGAGGGCCCAATCCGCTGGCCTTGACGGCGTCTTGGATGAGCAGGCCTGCCGTCCAGGCCTGCGCTGCGTACTCGCTCCAGTTGTTCGGGTTGTTCCGCAGGCCTGGGTAGTAGCGGTCCACCACCTTGTCCATGGCCTTCACCGGTGCCTTGTTGGCGAAGAAGGGCAAGATCGGGTAGTCGGACCACAGGTTGGTGCGAGTACCAGGAGCACTCGACAGCAAGGTGGAGAACCCAGTGCCCTCGGTGATGTACGCGGGGTCGTAACCTTGCTTCGTGCAGTCCGCGCCCACTCGGACGATGATCGAGGCCGAGTCTCCGATGAACAACGCCTGAGCATGGGCCTGCTGGGCCGCGACGCACTGAGCGGTGTAGTTGGGGGCCGTCGCCGAAATGGAGGCATCGGCGACGTCACGGACACCCAACTGCGCTCCTGCTGCTCGGATCAGCGGGACGCTCTGCGCGCACTGGGGCGCCTCTGCGCAATAGAAATCAGCGAGTGTCTTGGCCCCCGCCTTCTTGGCGGTGACCACATTGGCGTACACGATGGAGTCGTTGGTCTGGCCGCTCGGATAGAAGTCCGGGTTCGTGTAGTAGGGCGTACCGGAGAAGTTCCCCCCGACGACGGGGACGTTCGCTGCCTGGGCAGCGCTCGCCCACGCCGCGTCCAGGATGGTCTCGTCCACAATGACGTCGACGTGGTCAGCGACGAGTGCACGCAGATCGGCCGCCGATGTTCCCGGGTTGCTGCCGTCATCGTCGACGATGAGCTGAACCTTGTGACCGTCAATGCCCCCGGATGCATTGAGTGACTTGGCCCACGCCCTCGAAACGTCTGCAGCGGCCGCGATGTCCGCCGCGAAGGGTCCTGAGCAGCTGCAGATCACCCCGATCTTGATTGGCGCCCCGTGCGCCGACGCGCTCTTCGCCGACGAGGGGCCTGACATGGCGAGCTGGACCACGACGACCGCCAGCAGCATCGCCACTGCACCCAAAAACCGTCCGAACCTCATCATGACCCTCGAAACCCCCTTGTCGACCACGACCCGATGCCCCGCCGAGGCAGGCTCGACCTGGATCCTCTCCGCTTGGTGCCATTGAAACGTCACGAGTTCGTAACCATAATTCAGCGAGTGCTCACTTCGCAAACGTCAGGTCAGCGAGTGCTCACTTGCACACCTCGAGTGGGCAGCGGCTCACGTCCTCGGTGGTGACGGGATACCGTGAGGGCCGTGCCCCCTGCGCCGCACCCCACGTTCGAGCGCACCGAGACCCTTCCCGCTGCGCTTCGAGCATGGGCCGAGCGGGATCCGGACCGCCCGTTCCTCCACGAGGTCGGCGGGACCAGCCGCTCCTACGGCCAGTTCCATGAGGACGCGCTCCGCTGGGCCGACGCCTTCCGGCGTGCCGGGATCCAACCCGGTGACAACGTCCCATCGATCGCGACGACCTCGATCGCCGCACAGGAGCACTGGCTCGCTCTGGGCTGGCTCCGAGCGGTCCACATCGGGGTGAACACCGACTTTCGTGGCCGCTCGCTCGCATACGTGCTCGGGAACTGTCGAGCGAGACGGATGCTCTGTGAGAAATCCTTCCTCTCTCGAGTCAGCGAGGTGGCTGACGAGCTCGATCTCCTCGAGCTCGTCATCGTCGTCGATGCCGACCCCGAGGAGCTGCCAACCGAGTTCCCCGTGCCGCTCCGCAGCGGAACCGAGCTCTGGCACTCCGCTCGCCCTGCAACCGATCTTGCGGTACCCGAGCGCCACGAGATCGCCTGCATCACCTACACCTCGGGAACCACAGGTCCTTCGAAGGGCGTCCTGATCCCGTGGGGCCGGCTGTGGCCGGACGAGCTGTGGATGACCATGACCAGCGACGACGTCCACTACTGCCCCTTCCCGGTCTTTCACCTCTCCGGAATGGCACCCCTCGCCTGGCTCGGCTTCCCAGGCGGTCAAGTGGTCCTGCGCGAGAGCTTCAAGACCCAGGCGTTCTGGGACGACGTCCGCAAGTACGGCTGCACCGTCGCCGCCATCATCCCGGTGATGATGACGTGGTTGCTCGACCAGCCCGCGCGCCCCGACGACCTCGACAACCCGCTGCGCTCGGTCGCCATCGGGCCCGTCATCCCCGGCGTCGACGAGTTCAAGCGGCGCTTCGGCGTCCAGGTGCGAACGAAGTTCGGGAACACCGAAGTGGGGACGCCGTTGTACGCGGGTCCAGACGTGTCCGCCGACCGCGCGTCGAACGGCTTGTGGGTCGCTCCCGGGTACGAGGTGCGCTTGGTCGACGAGCACGACTACGAGGTCCCCACCGGCCAGGTCGGCGAGCTGCTCGTGCGAACCACCGAGCCGTGGCGCATGGCCGTGGGCTACTACGGCATGCCGGAGAAGACTGCCGAAGCGTGGCGGAACGGATGGTTCCATACCGGTGATGGGGTCGTGCGCGGCGAAGACGGTCGCTACCACTTCGTCGATCGGATCAAGGACTCGATGCGGCGCCGAGGCGAGAACATCTCCGCCGCAGAAGTCGAGGCATACGTGAACGAACACCCGGCGGTCATGGAGAGCGCTGCCATCGGTGTGCCGTGGGAACGGGGCGAAGAAGAGGTCAAGGTATGCGTGGTGCTCGTCGAGGGCGCGACGCTCACCCCCGAGGAGCTCCACCAGTTCCTTGCCGAACGCATGCCCGCCTTCATGGTCCCCAGGTACATCGAGTTCGTGGCGGATCCGGAGCGGACCGAAGCCATGCAGCGCATCAAGAAACCGCCCTTGCGCATCGACCCCCTTAACGAGCGAACCTGGGACGCCCAGCGCAAGCAGTGGGCCCGCGCTGGGACGCACTGAGACCGACGTTCACTACCGGGCCGCGATCGGACAGGGCCGCGATCGGAAGCAAGGCTTCCTCAACACGCGGTCAGCACACGACGCTGCGGGTTGGGCCCGCTGTCGAAACTGACCCCTCAGGGCCGGCGGCTCCCCACGATCCACATTGCGACGCAGTTCGAGAAGCCGCCCGCCGCATGGCCCAGGGCGAGACGGACCCCTTCGAGCTGATGGGGCCCAGCCTTCCCCATGACCTGCAACGCGGCCTCGGCGAAGCGGATCAGGCCCCCTGCGCCGATCGGGTTGGCGCCAAGGAGGCCACCCGAGACGTTGACTGGCAACGTCCCTCCGATCGCGGTCTCTCCCTCGTCGACGAGCCTCCAGCCGGTGCCTGGCGCTGCGAAGCCGAGGTTCTCCAGCACCATGGGCTCCATCCAGCTGTAGGGGACGAACAGCTCGACAGCATCGAGGTCTCGAAGCGGATCGCCAATCCCTGCCTGACGGTACACAGCCGTCGCGCAGTCGCGTCCGGCTCGGGGATCGATCTCGTCATGGGCTGGTGCAACCGGCGGCTCGGTTCGGACCGCGTACGCGTGGACCCATGCCGGGTTGGGGTAACGGGCTGCAGTCGACTCGTCGCACACTACGACGGCGCACGCCCCGTCAGAAGATGGGGAGGCGTGCAAGAGCCGGATCGGATCCCAGAGCATCTTCGAGGTCGCGATGTCCTCGAGGGTGATGTCGGTCCGTCGCACCTGAGCGAAGGGGTTGCGCAACGCGTTCTGCCGGTCCTTGAGGGCCGCGACGTCGCCGATGTGCGCAGGGGCGCCAGATCGATGGATGTATTCGCGGCAGATCGCTCCGAACAGACTGCCGGTGCCACCCTGCCACCGGGCCTCGAACGGAAGATGCTGAAGCGTCGCTCCTGCGGTCTTGGCCTCGGATTGCTTCTCGAACCCGACGGCGAGGACCCGGGCATGGAGCCCGGCGGTGACGAGGCTGACCGCTGTGGTCGCCGCGACGCCGCCCGCGTTCCCCGAGGTGTATGCCCGCAGGATCGGCTTGCCCACCGCACCGAGCTCGTCGGCGAGGAGCAACTCCGGGGACATCAGTCCTTCCATGATGTCGGGGCCGCTGCCAACCACAACGGCACCGATGTCACGCATCTCGAGCTCCGCGTCGGCCAACGCGCGCGCGGTCGCTTCCCTCACCAGACCACCCAACGTGACATCGTGGCGAGACGCTGCGTAATGGGTCTGGCCCACCCCGACGACCGCGCAGCGCTTCATCGCCACGCTCGTGGGCCGCACCGGAGCGACCTGGCCTCCCGCAAGTGGCGCAGCGCCTCTTTCGGCGTCGTGCGCCGCCGGCTGCCCGGCACCGGCCTCAGCGCGCGCTCCATACGCCGGATCTCTGACCCCTCGACGGCACTGCTCCCTCCGCCATCGCGACGCTGCCAGGGGGTCACGGTTCGGCCTCGAGCAGGCAGAGCACGTTGTGCTGGAGGCATGGCCCATTCGTCGCGTGGGCGAGGGCGAGGCGAGCATCGCCCTCGAGGATTGCTCGAGCTGCCTCGCCAATGCGGATGAGCCCGGTCGCCATCAGCGGATCCGCCGGCAGTGCCCCGCCGGAGGGATTCAACGACTCGATCTCTTTCACCCCAAGGGCGTCCGTGATGATCAACTCTTGATGACTAAAGGGAGCGTGCACCTCCGCCACGTCGATGATCGATCCGGGAAGGCCAAGGGTGGCGGCGGCTGCCTCGATGGATGGCGCGCGGGCCAGATCGCGGCGACCGAGCGCAGCGCTCTCGACCCCGTGTTCGATGCCCCTGATCCACGCGGGATTCCCCTCGACCGCTTTTGCCCGGTCTCCTTCAGCCAGCACGACGGCAGCAGCTCCGGAGCAAACACTGGAGCAGTCGAGGGCTCGGAGGGGCGACGCGACGTAGGGCTGTGCGAGGAGCGCGTCGATCTCGACGTTGCGTCTGCGAAGGCTCGTGACACGAGCAAAGTCGATCTCCTCATAGCGGCCAGTCTCGATGAGGGCGCGCGCCTGGAGCGCTGCGAGGCTGCGAGGGTCTGGTGCCAGCGGCGCAACAAGGTAGGGATCGAGCTGCAAGCTGAGGATGCTCCGAGGCTCCGGCGCCAACGGCCGGCTGAACGCACACGCGAGCGCCACGTCGGCTTCGCCAGCCTGTAGGCGCACCCACGCTTCGAAGAAGGCGAGCGCTCCTTCGCCTTCGAGGTGCACGTGGGTGCGCGGCGGCCAACAGGGGAGCGCGTCGAATGCCGCCATGACCGTCCCGACGACGCCGCCCAAGAACTCCGAGCTCGCCGAGGCCACGACGCCAACCTCTTCGCGAGCGACACCTGCAGCCATCAAGGCTTGGTCCACCACAGGAGCGAGCAACTCGGCATCGCTGCGCCCGTCGGGATGGGGCGCGACCGCGGCAGCGAACCCGATGACCGCTACCGATCGCATGCCGGCCCCACGGCACCTCTGGTCGACGCGGCGGTGAAGGAGCCTGCCGGGCGGAAGTAGCGGATGGCTTCCCATGTGGGGCGAAGATCCTCGCCGTCCGCCCACACTGCCTCCACGCGCTGGCCCACGTGGACCTCCTCGGGTCGAACCTCACCGAGCAGGTGCGCGATGGGAACGTCGGCACCGTCCAAGCGGATACGGGCCGACACGAACGGCAACTCCGAGGTCATCCCGTGGAACGGGAGGTGCACCACCGTGTAGGCGGTGACCACGCCGTGGTCAGCGAGCTCCACCTCGGCCATCGGTCCGGACCCACACGCCGGGCACTGGGGATGTGGGGGGACGTAGACGCCTCCACATCCCGGGCACCTACCCGCAGCGATGCGCCGCTCGGCAAGGGCACGGAAGAACCTCGACGCGCTGAGACCTGGTTCATAGGCATACTCCAGGTCGACGTCGGAGACCACCTCGAGCAGCCCCGAGGGGCGATCGGAGCCTGCTGCGCCTCGTGCCGAACCATTGGGGATCGGCACAGGGCGTGCAGAGGACACCTCCGCTGCCGGTAGGCGTTGCGCGGCCACATCCTCACCTGGAGCCATCGGGACGAAGGCACGAATGTCCAGGATGCTGCCGGAGCGTTCGGGGCGCCATTGCGCCTGTACCCGCATGCCCGTCATCATCGCCGACTCGTCCCCGGCATCGACGACGTGGAGCAGGGCGCTGTCTGCACCGTCGAGCTGGATCAGCGCGTAGGCGAATGCTCGGTCCAGCGGTTGGCGAGCCCCCGGGGCATCGACCCAGGTCCACGCGCGAACCACGCCGGTGTCCTCGAGTCGGACGAGCGCAGCGGTCGCCTCCCCCGTCTCTGGTTCCCAGTCGACCGGCGGGACCAACACCCGCCCGCCCTTCGTCAGGCTCCCCCAGATCTCCGCTCGCGCCAGGCCACTCAGGAAACGCTCGAGCGCGCCACCGACGCTGCGCCGATACGAGAAGCTGATCCGATGAGCCGCTCGGAGCGCTTCGGTCACGACTCTCCCACCCTGAGCAGCATGCAACCGACGTAGGGCAGGGCTCCGAGCGCAACGAGGGCGACACGGGCGTTGCGCACCTGGCGCTCCCCGGCCTCGCCACGCAACTGCAGGCACATTTCATGGACGAAGCCCAAGCCGTGGAGACGACCGCCGGAGAGCTGGCCTCCGTTCGTGTTGATCGGGAGCTCCCCACCCAACGAGATGCGCTTTGCGTCCTCGACGAAGGGCCCACTCTCGCCGGGAGCGCAGAAGCCCAGCGCCTCCAGCCACAGCATGGTGAGGATGCTGAAGCCGTCATAGAGGCCGGCAACGTCGACATCGCCCGGACGCAAGCCGGAGCGGGCCCACATCTGGGCTGCCGCGCGCTCGCCGGGGTGCAGGTCGATGTGCTGGGCGTACTGCGCACGAGCCGGTGGCGCAATCCCCATGGCCTCGACCCGCACCACACCCCTTGGCGCATCCCGGGCGTAGTCCGCGTGGGACAGGACGATGGCTGTCGACCCGTCGCAGTAGACGTCGCAGTCGTAGAGGCACAGTGGATCGGCGATCATGCGAGCGCCGAGGTACTCCGCCAACGACAGCGGCTCGCGGAGAACCGCCTTCGGGTTCAACTGCGCGTTCGAACGCGCCGTGAGCGCGATCTGGGCAAGCTGTTCACGCGAGGTGCCGTACTCGTGGAAGTGGCGCCTCGCCAACAGGGCGTACCCGATCGGTGCCGGTCCGCCACCGAACGCAGTGATCCACTCCGGTCCCGAGGCGGACCCCGTCGGCTGGGCAGACGATCGGGCCCCATCGGTGCGCGCTCGCTTCCGGGCCGAACCCTCGGTTACGGTGCGGTACACCACCACGTGGCGAGCGAGGCCCGCGCTGATCGCAAGGCACGCATTCAAGACCGGCCCCAGTTGGGCTGGTCCCTCGAAGTTCCCCATGATGAAATCAGGCTCGATCCCAGTGGCATCGTAAATGTCCGCCAATGACGGACCGCCGAATCCTGGGCCGAGCGCGGTTCCACCTCCCGGGTACGTGGCCAGCCCGCTGATATCGCCCAAGGACAGACCGGCGTCGTCGACGGCGGCCTGGAGGGCATCGAGGGTGAGGCTGAGCGGAGATCGCCCGAGGTGGCGTCCGACCGCGGATTGGCCGATACCTGAGATGACGACGTCGTCCTCGAACTTGCGCAGCGTGAGAACCTCTTCAGCTCCGGAGCAAACGCCCTGACGCCACCTGGGGAACGTCTTGGCCTGCGATCCGTGTTGCCACACCGTTGACCCACACGTACTCGATCCCGGTCGATCCCACGACGAGGCGGTCGGCACCGCCGGGCTGATCGTGCACTCGCTGCAGCGGAACCGTTCCGACCGTTGCGGGATCGAAGGCCACAAGGTCGGCGTAGAAACCCTCGCGAATCAGGCCGCGATCGACGAGGCGAAAGGCCTGGTGCGGGTGGCCGGTCAGCCGCCACACCGCATCCTCGAGCGCGAGCACCTTGCGCTCTCGGACCCAGCGTTCGAGGAGATGCGTGGAGAAGCAAGCGTCGCAGAGCTGGCTCGCATGCGCTCCCGCATCGGAGAGGCCGAGGAGGGGGCGCTTGTCGGCGAGGAGCGTCCCGAGCTCCTCGCCCCCGTCGTTGTCCATGACGACACGGAACCGGGTCGCCATGGAGTCAGCGAGGGCAAGGTCGACCATCAAGTCGAACGGTGTCGTCCCCCGCTCGCTGGCAAGCCGGTCCAGCGGGATCCCCAGCACCGCTCGATGAGCCACGGTCTCCTCGACGGTGATGCGTGGCCAACGGTGCCTCCATCGTTCGAGCGTCGGTTGGCGAGCGCGGTCGCGCCATCGAGCGTCTTTGTAGAGCTCGCCCCGCTGAGGACGTGGGCAGGCGAGAACCTCCTTCCACTCGTCGACCTCACCGAGCGGCGTCGGGTCAGCCATGTTGATCTGCATGACGATCTCCCGGCAGGCCAACTGGGGGTACACCTCGCCCGGCAACGCCGCGGCACGTTCGAGCGTACGCATGGCGGCCCCCGGCCGTTCCGCACGTGCCAACAGCGCGGTCCAGGTGACCGGAACGCCGTAGTTCGTCGAGAGCTCGGAGAGCTCTTCGATGAAGAGCCCAGGGCCGACCGCGACCGCGAGCACCCCCTTGCCCATCTCACCCAACACCGATGCAAGGGCGTAGACCTCCTCGACCTGCGCGAACCGGCTGGGCACGGGTCGGCCGAATGCACCCTGGTGCTGAGGAGCTCGGGAGGTCGAGAACCCGATCGCTCCCGCTCGTAGCGCTTCGCGCAGGAGCGCACGCATCTTTTTGACCTCTTCGCCGGTCGCGGGGCGCTCGTCACTGCCCACAACGAAGAGGCGGAGCGCACTGTGACCGAGGAACACTGCGACATTCAGGCGCTTTCGGCGGCGATCGAGAGCGTCCAGATACTGCGGAAAGGTCGTGAAGCACCAGTCGATTCCCGCATTGAGCGCATCCATAGACATGCCCTCGACGTTCTCGAGCAAGCGCACGACCAGTTCTCGATGGTCCGGATGCGTGGGAGCGACGCCGAATCCGCAGTTGCCCATGACAACGCTCGTCACGCCGTGCCAGCTCGAGGGCGTCAGGTCACCATCCCAGAGAATTTGCGCGTCGTAGTGCGTATGAACGTCGATGAACCCCGGCGCAAGGGTCAATCCGTCGAGATCCACCACCTCTGTGGTGCGGGCTGGGCTGAGTTCCCCCGGCGGAGCGATCGCAACGATGCGGTCGCCGCCGACTGCGACATCGGCAGGGCGACCAGGCGACCCGGTGCCGTCGATCACGTTCGCGTCGCGAAGCAGTACATCCATCTCGGCTCCCCTCCTTCGGGACGCCCACCAACTCGCCGCGCCCTCAAGCTGCGAGGACGAGCGGGTGCTCGCCCTCATCTTCTCACCACAAGCGGTGGGATGGCGCCGCTGGCTGTCCCCGCGCCGCTGGACTGGGCCCGAACGGAGCAAAGCTGATGTACTCCACCTCACGCAGCGACAGCGCACCCCTGCCGACGCGCGAACTCCGTCGAAGCCCACCGGCAATGCCGAGACGATGCCGACCGCCCCGCACGCTCAGCAACGGTCCGGCTCCATCGCTCCGGACCCTCAGCTGCCGCGGGTGTCAGATCCGGTACAGCTTGCGAGCATTCTCCCCGAGGATCTTTCGCCGTGCCTGAGGCGAGAGGGTGGCCATCTTCTTCTCCACGCTCTGCAGCGGGTGCGGGTACAGGCACGTCGGGTGCGGGAAGTCGGTCTCGAAGAGGATCGCGTCCTCGCCGACCGCCTCGATGAGCTCGGGCAGCTTGTTGCGGTTGTTCTCGAACCAGAACGTCGCGTAGAAGTTGCTCCGGAAGTACTCCGAAGGCGGCTTCTTCAGCGCCTTGAACTCCTCGGGTGCGTTCTCGGCCATCTCGTAGTCGAGAGCTTCGAGGATGAAGGGAATCCACCCCACGCCGCTTTCCACCGACACCATCTTGAGGTCCGGATGGCGATCGAAGATGCCCGAGACGATCGCGTTCGCAACCACGCGTGCATTGCCGACGAAGAGCAGCGTGCCGCTGAGCGCCAGCTGGGTGTTGGGCGCCTGGGAAGGCCAGTGGTACTTCCCACGGAAGGTTTCCGCCGTGACGCTTGCCCCGATATGGAAGTGCACTGGCAGCTGGAGCTCAGTGCAGACCTCCCAGAACGGGTCCCACGCGGCATTCGCCAGATCCGGCGCGCCCAGGTCCTGGGGGTCCGAGGTCATGTTCACCCCCCGAGCCCCCATCGCCGCAACCCGCCGCGCTTCGGCGACCGATGCCTCGACACTCCAGGCCGGCATCAGCGGCAGGGGCAGCAGCCGCTCGTTCGAATCAGCCTGAATCTGAGCCTGTGCGTCGTTGTAGAGCTGCATCGTGAGGAGCGACAGCTCTGGATCCGCAGCCTGACCGAGCGCTTGTCCGCCCAGACCGATCGTGGATGGAAAGATCACCTGCGCATCGATCCCGGACTCGTCCATCACCTGGAGGCGAACCTTGGGGTCGTAGGCGCCGACGTGGATCATCTCGAAATCCCAGTGATGCAGGGCGAGGTCTGCGGCCTCCTTGCGCCCATCACGCCCGACCACCCCAGCTGCGCTGTAGAGGCCCACGGGATGGCCATTGAACACCCACATCCGCTTCCCGTCGATCACCTCGACATGGGGCACACGGTCTTTGTACGCAGGCGGCGCAAGCTTCGTGAACAGGTCCGCCGGCTCGCTCCAATGCGAGTCACAGTCGACCACGAACATGCTTTCGGTCGACGCATCTTCCGTCATCACCACGATCCCAACTCCCTCTCTTCGCACAACCCTTCTTGTGGACTGTAATCGTGCCAACCAGCAGGCCATGACCGCCGAAGTGACCGCACACGGCGGCGGTCGTCGGTCATGGTGCACTCATCAACCAACCCGAGGCGGTTGATCGCCATGAACGAGACGGCGTCGAGGGTTGCCCTCGATCCATCCGATGCCCCCTCGCCGGGACGCATCGCCGTGCCAGGGTCGTCCGGCGCGAGGAACCCCACGGGGGCGGGAGTGCCGATCGCACGAAGGGCTCCCCGAAGTCATGAGCGCTGGGCCCTCCTGAATGGTCAGCCGGCGCTTTGCACCCCGACCGGTGCGTCATAGGTCACCCCGATGTCGCCCCCGACGTCATAGCGCTTGAGCTCCGGCAGCACCTCGGTGGCGAAGAGCTCGAAGTTCGCTCGTGCCTCGTCATCAGGCATACCACCGAAGGTGACGTCGATAACCAGGGCACCCGCGTCGCAGCGCTGGGTGTAGTCGAGCAACTTCTCGGTTACCTGCTCCGGCGAGCCCCACACCTGGAGGTCGGCCAGGAAACCGTTGAAACGCTCGAGCCCGTGCTTGGCGATGTTGGCCGCTAGGGCACCGTAGTACTCGTAACCCTCGATCTCGGCAAAGCCGGGATTGTCGAACTCGTAGTGTTCGACCGTCGAGCGTGCCCAGCGCTGCAGGTAGACCTCTCGCATCCGCCGGGCCTGCTGTGGGTCGTGGCTGACCCCGACGACGAGGACCAGAACCGGCTTCGGCGCCTCGGAACCGTTGAGCTCCCGAAAGCGCTCCCGGTAATCGGCCAGCTCGGCTTGGGCCGTCTCCCACGGCTTTTGGGCAATCACCAAGATCCCCACGCCCATCCGGGCCATCAGCTCGATCGAGGCGGGCGAGACGGCCGCTGCGAACGTCCTTCCCTTGAAGCTCGCGAGCGGCTTGGGCCGGATCGCCACACGCGGCTGTTTGTAAAGCTCGCCGTCATACTCGATGTAGCCGGTCTCCAGGGCCTCCAGAATCGCCGCCGAGTACTCGGTGAACCGGCGTCGTGATTCCCCCATCACGAGCCGGAAGTTGTTGAACTCGATGCGCCCGAGGCCCCGGCCGAGTCCGGCGATTGCCCGCCCACCAGAAAGGTGGTCGAGCACCACGTAGCTCTCTGCAACACGAACAGGGTCGTGCCAAGGCAGGACCGTCACCATCTGACCGAGCTTGACTCGCTTGGTCTGGCCCGCCAGCCACGACAGCACCATCGGCGTTTGCGGCGTGAGCTGGTAGTCCGAGAAGTGGTGCTCGGAGAACCAGATGGAGTCGAAGCCGGCGTCCTCCGCCCGGACGGCGAGGCCCAGCTCGCGACGGTAAACCTCGGCGTCCGCCTTTCCGTCGAGCGCCTGCATTGTCAGACCGAGACCTACGTGCATGCTCACTTCCTACCACATCTCGTGTCCAGCGTCGAGTGAATGCCCACTCACTTATCCCATGCGGCGATGAGCGTTTCTGGGACACCAACAGTTCGAGAACGGTTTCGAAACAGCTGTCGGCCTTGACCGCCGCAGCCCCGAGCGTGCGCATCGGCGCCCCGGCTGGCCGGAGGCAGTTACCGGATGGCCTGCGATGCTCGGAGCCTGCTGATCTCCTCGCTCGAGAACCCCCAATCTGCGAGGGCCTCGTCGGTGTGCTCTCCCGGCCGCGGCGGTGGTCCTGCGATGGCCGCGGCACTGCGGCTGAACCGAGGAGCCGGCGCCGGCTGGACGACCCCGGCGAGGGTGGTGAACGTCTTGCGCTCCCGGTTGTGGGGATGTAACGGCGCCTCGTCTGGGTCCAGGACCGGGGCAAAACAGGCGTCAGTGCCCTCGAGCAGGGCACACCACTGCGCCCTGGTCTTGGTCTTGAACAGGGCCGCCATGCGCTGCTTCATCGCCGGCCAAGCGCTGCGATCGGACTGCGCGGGGATCGGCCCCTTCCCGTCGCGCTCGTCGAGCAGTCCGGTGAGACGCAGCAGCTCCCGGCACGAGCGCTCGTCGATCGGACCGATGGAGATGAAACGGCCGTCAGCGGTCTCGTACACCTCGTAGAACCAGGCACCCGTGTCGAGGAGGTTCGTACCACGCGCTCCCCACTGGCCGCTGGCCCTGAGCCCGTGCACCATCCCGGCCAGCAGCGCGGCTCCGTCGACCATGGCGGCATCGATCACCTGACCCTTCCCCGACCGCGAGGCCTCGAGGATTCCGCACACGATCCCGAACGCCAGCAACATGCCGCCACCGCCAAAGTCGCCGACCAGGTTGAGGGGGGGCACCGGCGCGTCACCGGCTCTTCCGATCATCGACAGGGTGCCCGACAGTGCGAGGTAGTTGATGTCACGCCCTGCTGCCTGCGCGTACGGACCGGTTTGCCCCCACCCGGTCATGCGCCCGTACACGAGCTTCGGTTGTCGGGCAAGGCATGCCTCGGGGCCGACACCGAGCCGTTCGGTCACCCCGGGACGAAAACCCTCGATCAGCGCGTCCGCTCGTTCGACCAGCCGAAGCACCACCTCGGGGCCATCGGGGTGCTTGAGGTCGACGCCCACCGACCGGCGCCCTCGCGCGTTGACGTCCCACAGCGGGGCGGCATTGGCCGCATCGACCGCCTCGGCGCGGTCGATGCGGAGGACCTCCGCGCCCATATCGGAGAGCATCATGGCCGCGAACGGCCCCGGCCCGATACCTGCGAGCTCGACGATCCGATAGCCCCGAAGCGGACCACTCACCTTCGTCCTCCCCACCGAACTGGACTCACGACAACGCGCGGCTGCCAGCAATCTCGTTCGTGCCGACAGAGAGGTAGCGGCGAGCGAGGCGCTTGCGATGTGCACGCGGCGATCCGAACAAAGATCTGTTGAGCAACGCGCGCTTGAGATACGTGTGGATCCCGCTCTCCCAGGTGTAGCCGATGCCGCCGTGGAGCTGCATTGCCTTGCCCACGATGCCGACCGCCGCCCCGGTGACGTGTGCCTTCGCCATCGAGACGGCGATGCCGAGGTCGGGGTCGTTTCGCACCATTGCGTCGATTGCTGCGCCAACCAGCTCCCGGGAGACCTCGATCTGCACCAGCATGTCCGCGCACGCGTGCTTCACGGCCTGGAAGGAACCGATGGGCCTCCCGAACTGGTAGCGGACGCGCGCGTAGGCAGCCGTGGCTTCCATCATCGCCTCAGCGAGCCCCAGACTGTCGCACGCGATCGCGAGAGCGCCGCGATCGGCCAGGTGCTGGACCGAGGTCGCAGGGTCGGCCTCGAAGCGCAAGAGCGCGCTCTGCGCTCCCTCAACGGCATCGGCCCTGAGCTGCCCGAACCGTCGGGTGGCGTCGAGCAACGGTTGCTCGGAGACGCTCAGACCTGGGGTGGCACGGCCCAGCACGACCATGACCACATCGCCGCTCTGATCGCGAGCAAGCACCAGGAACCGGTCGGCATCGATGGCGTCGGGCACAAAGGACGCTTGGCCGTCGAGGCGGAAACGACCCCCCGAGGACTCGACACGGAACGGGGTCTCCGCGCTCGCGACCTCCGCCTGCGCGGTCGGGACGACCACCGCGACCCGCAGCCCACCGGTGGCGATGCCATGGAGGAGCTCGTCGCGCTCCCTCGCTGCACCCAGCAGGTTGAGGGCACCCACTCCGAGGACCACGGAGCCCAAGTAGGAGCTGGAGGTCGCGGCACGGCCCATCTCCTGGAGGATGACCGCCACCTCTCCGAGGCTGGCGCCTGCCCCGGCGCAGTGCTCAGGAACTTCCAGACCCAGCCAGCCGAGTTCGGCGAGTACGGACCATTCGACCGGCGCCGGTACGGATCCGGCAGTTCGTGTCCTGACCGCTCCCAGAACGTCACGGGCGACCGTGCGCAGCTCGTCGTGAACGGAAGCGAGGTCGGAGGTCACTGGACTCCAGGCTCCCGAGGCAGGCCGAGCCCGCGCTCGCCGATGATGTTGCGCTGGATCTCGCTCGTGCCTGCAGGGATCGTCCACTCCCACGATCCGATGAAGTCGAGCACCCACGCCCCCGACTCCCATCCGCTCGACAGTGGCTTCTCCAGCTCGGCGTGCGCGGCCAGCCCACTGACGTCGGCGCCAAAGCCCATCATCCGTTGCAACAGCTCGCTGTAGTACAGCTTGACCACCGAAGCGTCTGCCGGCCCGCCACGTCCCTCATCGTTTCGCTCCACCAGACGCCGGCAGAGGAATCGGAGCGCGGTGATCTCGGTTTCAAACCCCGCGAGTCGATCGGCCACGAGGGAATCGTCGATCGGGCGCTCGCCATCGGGCGTCGGTCGAACGCAAGCTTGTAGCAGCCATTTGAAGCCCGCGTTCCCCAGCCGTTCAGCCAGCTCGAGCATCACCATCCCCCGCTCGGCGCCAAGCGTTGTCTGCGCGATCTGCCAACCGGCGTTCTCCCGACCGACGAGCTGGCTCGCTGGGATGATCACGTCGGTCAAGAACATCTCGCAGAAATGGGACTGACCGGTCGCCTGGCGAATCGGTCGCACGTCAACTCCGGGGGCATGCATGTCCATCAAGAAGTAGGAGATGCCGTGCCGCTTGGGCGCATCAGGATCGGTCCGTGCAAGCAGCAGGCACCAGTCGGCATGGTTGGCGCCGCTCGCCCACAGCTTCTGGCCGTTGACGACATAGACGTCGCCCTTTCGACGCGCGCTGGTACGGAGGCTCGCCAGATCCGATCCGGCTTCTGGCTCTGAGAACCCTTGGCACCAGATCTCGCCATCGAGAATGGCCGGGAGATGCCTTCGACGCTGCTCGTCAGTGCCGGCGGCAAGCAACGTCGATGCTGCATGGTGGATCGCAACGAACGCCAGGGTTAAACGCGGCGCATCGTGTGCAGCCAACTCTTGGTAAAGCACCATCTGCTGCCCCACCGTGAGACCGCCTCCCCATTCCCTCGGCCAGTGGGGTACCGCATACCCTGCGTGGCGAAGCTCTTGGAACCAGGCCTTCTGGAAGTTGACGTACTCTTCCTCGGATACCCCCATCTGGGTCCTTCGCCAATCGGCGGGAACATGCTCGGCGCACCAGTTACGCACCTGCGCGCGAAACTCACCCAAATCCGTGCCGGAGATGCCCATTTCCCTCGCATGCTGTCACAGCCGTTCGGGATCGTCCAAGATCGCGGCATTGCCAAGCCTGGGCTCGGTCTTCGTCCCTCCCTTTCTGAGGCAGCCTCCAGTCCAGCGTCGCCACATGGCGGCGCCACCGATGCCCTCCGGTCCCCTCTTCGATCCTCACGGGACGAGGGGCCGCTTCTAAAGTGTGGAGCGGTGAGCATTCGACTCTCGCCAGAGGAAGCCTGGGACGTGCTCGAGACATCGCATACCGGGATCCTGACGACGCTGAGATCCGACGGATCGCCGATCACGCTCCCCATCTGGTTCGCGGTGCTGGACCGGACGATCTGTTTCACCACCCCGAACCGCACGAAGAAGATTGCCCGCATCCGGCGCGACCCGCGGGCATCGTTCCTCGTCGAGTCAGGGCGGCATTGGGCGGAGCTGCGCGCCGTGCACCTCAGTGGTCTCATTGAAGAAGTCAGGGACGACGCGACGAGGGCTCGTATCGACGCGGCAATAGACGCAAAATACGCCGCATTCCGCACACCAAGATCCGAGATGCCCGATGGGACCAGGGAGTACTACGCGGGACGAACCTACTTTCGCCTCTTACCGGGGCCACGCTTGTTGACCTGGGACAACAGCCGCCTCCTCCAGCAATCGACCTGAGGCACCAAAGAAGATGAGCGACCTTCTCCTCCAAGACGATGCCGGTATTCGGACCATCACCTTCAACCGCCCTGAGGTCCGCAACGCACTCACCGTGGCAATGCGCCATGAGTTCTGCGATCTGCTCGATGCCGCCGACCGCGATCCGTTGATCAAGGCAGTCATCATCACTGGAACGGATCCGGCATTCACTGCTGGTGTCGACTTCAAGGAACAGGATCCTTCCTTCGACCCACGACAACGACGGTTCGCGCTAAACCCTGGGAGGGCACTGCGAGCTATGCGAACTCCCGTCGTCTGTGCGGTCAACGGCGCCTGCGTCTCCGGCGGTCTCGAGATCGCCCTCAGCGCAACCTTCATCATCGCATCAGAGCGGGCACGGTTTGCCGACACCCACGCTCGCCTCGACGTGGTCCCGGCCTGGGGCCTGACGGCACTGCTCCCAAGGGCAGTCGGCATCCGTAAAGCGCGAGAGATGTCGATCACCGGAAACTTCGTCGATGCCGAGGAAGCTCTGCGAATCGGGCTCGTGAACCATGTCGTCCCGCATGATGAGCTGATTCCATTTGCGAGGCGCCTCGCCGCGCAGTTCATCGATACCCCAGCAGCAACCGAGGTGTTGGCACTCTACGAGCAGGGTGCCGACCTCACCTTCAGCGCGGCCCTGGCGCTAGAAACCGCTCACGCGGCCAACGCCACATGGGATGCAGCCGCGTTTGAGGCGGCTGGACGTGCCGCGGCGGCCCGCCAGCGCCGAGGGCCCTCGTGACCCGAGCTCGGGAGTTGCCGCGCGGACGCGACGCTGCCCTTCGCAAGTCTCAGTCGATTCCCCGCAAGTTTCGCTTGGAAAGTGTTCCCCTGGATCGGTGGGCTCGCGCTCGGCGAACACCATTTTCGCCGATCATGAGGGCAGCCCTCCCGCCAGAATTGGACAGCTACGGGGCTTCCGTTGCTGAACCAACCTGGTTGACGCCCATCACGCAAGCTGGTGCGTCAAATCTGTGATCGGACGAGAGAAGAAGGGGGGAAAGAGAGCTTGCCAGTAGCGGGTCATCAGGACACGGAAGGTCAACTTCAGACGCTTCTGGCGAAGCAGGAGATCCACGAGGCGCTCATGCGTTACTGCCGTGGCATTGATCGCTGTGACGACAGACTGGTCCTTTCCGCGTTTCACGAGGACGCCATCGACAATCATACCGGCGTGGAAGAGCGCGCATGGGAGCGGTATCCCAAGATGCTTCTCCTGGCAAGGACCAATATGAAGTGGACACGCCACCACATTTGCAACGAGCTGATCCAGGTTGATGGCGATGTCGCTCACAGCGAGTCCTACCTCATTGCCTACCACCGTTTCGAGCATGAAGGTCGTGATCTGGATTGGATCCTCGGAGCCCGGTATGTTGACCGCTTCGAATGCCGCGCCGGTGCATGGCGAATCGCTCATCGCACAGTCATCTTCGACTGGCAAAGGTTTGATGAAGTCAAGGATCCCCCTGAAGGGGTCAGCTACCTGGGGCACTTTGACCACGCAGAACAAGGAGTTCGAACGCCTGAAGACTTCTCCTACCGGCACTTGGCCCTTTAGGACATCGGGGTGACCGCATGCACGGTGATGGCGTCCCGCATCGCCACGCGGTGATTTCCGGCAGGCGCGCTGGGGGCGGGACCGATTGGTTCGCAGGTGACCGACCAGCGTGCGCTGAACGCGCCACACCCTGAGCAGACGGGCCACCGGTAGCTCCACCTACGTCATAGGTTCCTCGGAATGCTCAGAACCGCAACTGGTCGGCGATTTGCACGACGACTGCCCGTCCCTGGCCCGGCAATTCCACCACGGATGCTTCACCATCCTCACCGTGGGCGGCGCCTCGGGGCGACGATTCAGCTACGAGGACCGACGCCAGCTCCAGCGGATTGTGCGCCGTGGTGGCGACAAGGCAAGTCGATCGCGCTGTGGCCCTGCTCGAGAGTGCTCCTCTCGTGCCGAACCCGGGCGTAACCGCACCTCCCCAACGAACCCAGGCAGGCCCATAGGTAGCACCCTTTACGCTTCCCGTCGCTGTATCCGGGCGCGAAGCTCGTCTTTGAGGACCTTGCCGAGTGCGTTCACCGGCAGGGACTCGCACACCTCCACATAACGGGGAACCTTGTAATTGGCCATGTGCTGGCGTGCCCAGTCGATCACGTCCTGGGCCTCCAACCTGATCCCAGGACGGGGTACGACAAAGGCTGCCCCGACCTCCCCGAGACGGCGGTCGGGCACGCCGATCACCGCAACGTGCGCGATCTTTTCATTACCGAGCAAGAGGTTCTCGATCTCAGCGGGGTACGCGCTGAACCCTCCGACGTTGTACATGTCCTTGATACGTCCGGTGATCTTCACGTAACCGCGATGGTCCATGATGCCCAGGTCGCCGGTATGGAACCAGCCGTCACGATCGATCGCCGTTGCCGTTCCCTGGGGGTCTCCGACGTACCCGCGCGTCACATGGAAGCCCCGCACGACGATCTCCCCAGGGGTGCCGCGTTCTACCTCTTCACCTCCGCCTCCCACGACCTTGAGCTCAGTCCCAGGCATCGCCCGACCCGCGAAGTTGGCGATCGTCTCCGGATCGTCGTCTCGCCGGGAAAGCGAGGCAGGACCATTGGTCTCGGTGAGCCCGTAGCCGGTGATGATCGTGTCGAAGATTCGCTCGTTTCGGAGCCGCCTGATCAGCTCGACCGGCACATCGGAGGCTCCAGTAACGGTCGTGCGCAAGGAGGACAGGTCATAGCGCGATCGCTCGGGGGAATCGAGGATCGCCTGCAACAGCGCCGGCGGACCTGGAAGGAACGTAATTGCTTCGCGTTCAACGCTCTCCATCGTCAGGCGCACATCGAACACTGGCAGTGTGACGATCGTCGCGCCCTGCAGAAGAGCCGCTACCCAGCCGGCCTTGAAGCCGAAGGTGTGGAAGAAGGGCGTGGCGACAAGGTAGCGATCGCCCTCCCGAAGCCCTACGAGCTCGTTCCAGCTGGCGAACAGACGCAGTACCTGGCCATGGCTGCTCATGGCCCCTTTCGGGAGCCCGGTCGTCCCTGAGGTGAAGAGGATGTCCGAGAGATCGTCGCTCCCGAGCTGATCGATTCGAGCCAGTGCGACGTCTTCACTGACGGCCTGCCCGTCGAAGAGGAACTCCTCCCAAGGCGTATCGTTCCCTGCGTCGCCGTCGAGGACGACTGTGTCAACGAGCTCCGGCAGCGCTTCCCCGGTCTCGTTCAGCCATGCGTGCAGCATGGGGAGGTAGCCGTTCCCGAGGAACGCATTGTCCGCGAACAGGGTGCGCACTCCCGCCGTTCTGAGCACATGGACAGCCTCGGCACCCTTGAAGCGTGTGTTGACCGGGACAATGACCGCTCCAGCACCGAGGGCGCCGAGGGCGGCAACGATCCACTTGTGGCCATTGGGAGCCCAGATCGCGACACGGTCGCCGTGGTTGATTCCCCGTGCGATCGCTGCCCGCGTGGCACGTAGCGCATCTTCAGCGAGCTCTGCGTAGGAGAGCCGCACCTCACCATCGACAACGGCCTCGGCCTCCGGGAAGCGCCTCGACCCATCGAGGGCCAGGCGTGCAATGTTTGCAGCGAGGGCGGCCATCGGGTTCAGCGAATGAGGCTCGTACCGCGAAGGATACGAGACGAGCCGTCAGAGCCGGTACAGCTTCGCGGCATTCTCCCCCATGATCTTCCGTCGGGTCTCGGGGCGCAGCGTTGACATCTTCTCCTCCACCGTCCCCAGGGGATCGGGGTACAAACACGTGGGGTGAGGAAAGTCTGTCTCGAAGAGGATGTTGTCCTCACCGATGGAGTCGACGAGAACCTGGAGATTGCCAGTCCTGCTCCTCTCGAACCAGAACGTCGCGTACCAGTGATCCCGGAAATACTCCGACGGCATCTTCGACAGCTCCGCTGCTTGGATCGGCGCGTTCTCCCAGATCTCGTAGTCCATTGCCTCGAGCATGAACGGAATCCATCCTGCGCCGCTCTCGACTGAAACCATCTTCAGCTTCGGGTGCCGATCGAAGATCCCCGCGTACACCGTATTGATCACGAATCGGGCGTTACCTATGAACAGCATGGCCCCGCCGATGGCCGGTTTGACGTACTCATGCTGCGAAGGCCAGAAGTACTTGCCGTAGAAGTCCATCGCCGTGGCACTGGCACCGATGTGGAAGTGCAGTGGCAGCCCGAGATCGGCACACACTTCGAAGAAGGGGTCCCACGCCCTGCTTGCCAGATCCGGTGCGCCGGTCTCCTGCGGGTCCGACATCATGTTGAGACCCCGGAATCCCAGCCTTGCTGCACGCTGAGCTTCCTTCACGCACTCTTCGACGCTCCACGCCGGCATCACCGCCATGGGAAGGAGTCGGTTGCCCGAATCAGCTTGCAGCTCGGCCATGGCATCGTTGAAGATCTCCACGCACAGCGTGCGCAGCCGGGAATCGGCGGTCGCGTTCGCCAAGCGCTGGCCTCCGATGCCCACGTCGCTCGGGAAGAGAACCTGGGCATGGACGCCTTCCTCGTCCATGAGCGCGATCCGCGCCTTCGGATCCCACGCCGCCGGATGGACCTGATCGATGTTCCACACGAGCTGCGACTCGTAGAAGGGGAACTTGTTCCCCTGAGGGTCGATGGTGCCCCCGCCCCTCGCCGGCCCGAGCGGCTTGCCCTCGAGCAGCCACGTGTCCCGACCGTCGACCTTCTCCACTCTGGGGACGCGATCCTCGTACCCCTTCGGCGCCCGCTTCGTCCAGAGGTCATGTACCTCTGTCAGATGGGTGTCTGCGTCGATCACGCGCACTTCCTCGGCCAGCTTCCCCATCGTCTTTTTCCCTCCCCTCGCAGCAACGGTTCCGAGGATTCGGTCCTGAGCGGCTTGGATCCTTCAATCACTCCATGCCGGTCTTCCGATGCCGAGCGGCTCGGCGTGGGAAGGCCTGATACGGAGTAAACGTTTCCTCAACGCAGGAAACGATAGGACGGCTCGACCACCGAGGCAACGCCGAGGCTGGGAGCGGGGTTGCCCAGCTTCGGTGACCCATTCCTACGTGACAAACTCCGAGCGGGCTTGGGGCGTGAAGGTGATCGGGATGCGAAGGGGTGCGCGGTTGAAGGCGGAGTGGAATTCGATCGGTTCGGCACCGTCTTCGAGCCGGATGTCGTGAAGCCGAGTGAGCAGCTCTTCGAGCGCGATCCGCAGATTCATCCGAGCGAAGTTCGAGCCCGCGCAACGATGGGGACCGGCACCGAACGCGAGGTGCCGGTTGCTCCTGCGAGAAGGGTCGAACTTGGAGGGATCGGGAAATTCGGCCTCGTCCCGATTGGCGGACGCCCATGAGATCAGCACCCGCTCCCCTGCCTTCATGGCCTGGCCACCGACTTCGGTGTCTGTCGTCACGGCGCGACCGACGAACACGAAGGGACCGTCGAGCCGGAGCAGCTCCTCGACGGCATCGGGGATGACCTCGGGCCGGCTGCGCAGCAGCGCCGGGATCTCAGGTTCACGAATGAAACGAATCATGAACTGTCCAAGGGCCCCTGCGGTGGTGTCCAGTCCGCCGAGGATCAGAAGCTGGATCAAGCCGTAGATCTCGGCGTCGGTGATCGGGCGCCCGTCGATATCGGCAGCCAGGATCGCGTCGACCACGTCACCGCGGGGCGCTTCGAGGCGCCGCTGCGCGACGAATTCGGTGATCCAGCGGAACATTCCCTCCCACGCCTCGCGACCTTTCGGGTTCTTTGGCACCGACGCGGCCGTCGACATCTCGTTGATCTCGACAAGCTGGTCTGGTGGTGCATGCAGGACCTGGTCGAAGAAGGCAAGGCCGGGGAACGGTCGGGCGAACTCCGCCATGAACTCGCAGCGTCCCTTCTCGATGAACGTGTCGATGAGCCGATTCACCAGCTGCCGGACCGGCTGTTCGTATCGTGAGACGACGGCCGGTGTGAAGTACGCGTTGATCAGCCGCTTGTAGATCCGCTGAAGCGGAGGATCCGACCATTCTGGGATCGGTGGGACGACGACCCTGGTGTCGGTGAGGCCTACACCTCTCGCCGAGCTGAAGGTCTTCCAATCCTGAGCGACCCGGAGCACGTCCTCGTAGCGGGTGACCACCCAGTGCCCCCCATATTGATCACTGTGGGCCACTGGGCACTGTGCGCGCATCCGGGCGAGCGCGTCATGAATGTAGCTGCCCATCGCATGGGACGCGTAGTCGAAATGGTGCGCACACCAATCGTCTGTTGGTGCTGAATCTGCGCCCGCTTCGGCGACGTCGGCGGGGACGGTCGGATCCGACGTCGCCATCGATGATGAATCCATGCCACCCCCTTGGTAGTCGGCGGCCGGTCGCCGCGCGACCGCAGGATAACAGAGTGAGCACTTACGTTCGAAGACCCGGCAGAACAAGCACACGCTCGAAGCCGCGTTCCCACACCGGGAAACTCCGGTCCGCTCGACCTACGGCCAGGTCCTTTGGAACTCGTCTGCGTGCAGGATGTGGCCGGTGAAGCTCTGCGCGCTCTGCTGGGCAAGGAAGAGCAAGGCCGGTCCCAGCGCCTCTGGCGTGGCGGGCTTGTGCGTTCCAGCCGCCCGAGCTTCGGGACGGGCCGCTGCTGCCGTGTCGGTCAACACCATCCCCGGGCTGAGTGCGTTGACAGCGATCCCATGCGGCTTCAGCTCCTCGGCCATGAACACCGACAGACGGTTGAGCGCGGCCTTGCTCACGGCATAGAACAGGAGGCTGCCGGAGGTGCCAGACGGTTTGGGAACAAAGTCGAGACTGCCGGCACCCGCAGTGATGTTGACGATGCTGCCAGAGCGTTGGGCAATCATGTACGGCATCGCATGCCGGATGGCCAGGTACGGGCCGCGCACGTTGGTCCGCATCACCCGGTCCCACACTTCGCAGCCCGCGTCGATAGGAAAGCCCCCCATCACCGCAGCGTTGTTCACGAGCACGTCGATGCGTCCGAAGTTGACCACGGCCTCGCCGATCATTCGGATGATGTCGGTCTCGACCTCCATGTCGCAGACGTACGCGTAGATGCGCCCCGGCAGCCCCTCACCAGCCTTCACCACCTCGTTCAGGGTGTGGCGCGCGGGAGGCTCGGTATCGCTCGGGCCCAGGGTGCGGGCGGCCGCCACCACCGTCGCGCCGGCACCGGCAAGCGCGAGGGCATAGGCTCGCCCAATGCCGGCACTGGCACCGGTGACGATCGCAACCCTGCCAGCGAGGGCTGTGTTCATGCCTTTGGTTCTAGGCTGACAACGTGCGCTTTGCATTCAAGACGGCTCCCCAGCACACGACCTGGACCGACATGCTTGCACTGTGGCAGGCGGCTGACGACATCAAGCTGTTCGAATCGGGCTGGACCTTCGACCATTTCTACCCCATCGTCTCGGACACCAACGGCCCGTGCCTGGAGGGATGGACGACGTTGACGGCGTTGGCGCAGGCAACTCGGCGAGTTCGTCTCGGCACGCTCGTGACAGGCATCCATTACCGCCACCCCGCCGTGTTGGCGAATATGGTGTCGACCCTCGACATCATTTCCGGCGGACGAGTGGAGCTGGGCATTGGCGCCGGGTGGAACGAGCAAGAGTCCGGCGCATACGGGATCCCCCTGGGGACTCCTCGCCAACGCTCGGATCGCCTCGAGGAAGCCTGCGAAGTCCTCATCAAACTCTTGAGCGAGGAGACAACGACCTTCAAGGGGGAGTACTACCAGCTCGTAGAGGCTCGGAACGAGCCCAAGGGGGTTCAGCGCCCTCACCCGCCGATCTGCATCGGAGGCAGCGGGGAACGAAGGACCCTGCGGACTGCAGCCCGATTCGCACAACACTGGAACTTCGTCGGCGGCACCCCGGAGCAGTTCGCCCGCAAACGTGAAGTCCTCTACGCGCATTGCGATGACATCGGCCGTGACCCTGCTGAGATCCTGCTGTCCAGCCACGTTCCCTTCGATGGGGACCCTGTCGCCACTGCCGCTACCGCTGCAGCGCTCGGGGACGTCGGGGTCCAGCTTGGGATCGTGCACATCCGGCCACCTCACACACCCGCCATCTTGGAGCCACTCGCCAATGAGCTGGCTCAAATCCGCTGAGCGGTCGATCCATCGCGCGCTCAGCGGCCAACGCAGATCGTCAAGAGACGCTGCAGGGCCTCTGTGGGGAGACCTTCGGACTCCCGCGTCCGGATGGGATGAAGCCAACGGGTGCTGATCCGCGCCTCGACAAAGGGACCCATCCCTCGGACCCCAGGTGCGCTTCAGGGGAACTGACCTCGCCATGGAGGCGTATGGGCGACTTATGTCGTCAACGGTCACCTCATGGCCGCACCAAGCCCGGCGCGCTTGAGAAGAACACGCTCCCTGTGAATGTCAGGGCGGCTGCGGACGATCAGAGTTGACGCACCACCTTCGCGGCGAGCAACGCATCGATTTCATCGGAGGCGAACCCCAGTTCGCTGAGGACAGCGGTCGTGTGCTCCCCCACGCCTGGCAGCATGCCTCGTGGTCCATGGCGGAGATCAGGTCCGCAGCGGACAAGCGAGCCGACCTGTTCGAAATGACCCCAGTCCGCCGTCTCGTACTCGACGACCCTCCCGAGTTGGCGATTGAGCGGGTCATCGAGCACCCCCTGACGGAATCGATCTCGCTCCATTGGCTCAATCAGCTCCGCCAGCAGGCCGTTGTGCCGAAGACGCTCGGTCCACGTTGCAGCAGGAGCCGAGGAGAACACCTTTTCCAGCACGCCCTCTGCGCGCCGGGCTGCTGCATCATCGGGTCCGCCCCGTAACGGCACATAAGCCGCCTCGAGCTCGTCGGTCCCCAGAACCATCCGCAAGCGTTCCCATGACATGGCGTCGGGAACAACGAGGGCGAACCACTGGTCGTCGCCGCCACGGTAGAGGCGGTAACCCGGGCCGTATCCTGTCTGGTCAGCGTCAAGGGCTGGACCACCGATGGTGCGGCCATCGCGCTGGTAAACGCCGCTCTGAAGGAGCATTCCGGCGCCGAGCAAGCTCGTGGTCACCTGTTGCGCGACCCCTGAGGTCCTCTGGGCGTACAGACCCGCCAGGATGCCGGTCGCGGCCACCCATCCGCCCGCCATGTCAATGGGGATCCACGTCGGAGCGATGGGGAAATTGCCTGCGCCCCCAACGGCCCGTTCCAGACCGGTGACTGCCTGCATCAAGGCGTCGTTGCCTGGAAACGTGGAACGAGGCCCACGGGTCCCGAACGCGCTGGCATGGCAATACACCACACGGGGATTCAGCTTCACGACCGTCGCTTCGTCGATCCCCAGACGCTCGGCGACGCCGATGCGGAAGTTGTGGAGCACGACATCAGCCCATCGCACCAACCGCTCGACCACCGGGCGCGAATCGGGGGAACGGAGGTCCATCGCGAGACTGCGCTTGCCGCGCTGGCACGCCGCCACCGCGTAGGCCGCAGCCCGCATGGCCTCGCCCTCCAACGGTTCGACCTTGATGACTTCTGCCCCCATGTCCGCCAGTACCTGGGCGGCGAGCGGACCGGCGACGAAGGCCGAGAAGTCGAGCACGCGGACACCTTCGAGGAGCTGTGCGTCCCCGAAGCCGCTCGGCTTCGCGACGGCATCGGCTGGTCCTAGAGGTTCGGCAACCGGGCTCGCGCGTCCACGCGGGGCAACTTCAGGGCTGTCCTCGATGGCCGCGTCCACTGCCGGCTCGAGGGCGCGCACCGAGATCGGGGTCGCCAGCAGGATGTCTCGATGAGAACCCTCGGTGCGGGTGATAGCCAAACCGACCTCAAAGAGGTGTGGATCGGCCAGGACCTCGCCGGGAGAGAGCACAGGCTCGCACGGAATCCCGACGCTGCGCAGGTGCGCGATCCAATGATCGCGGGGCTTGGTCGCAAAGACCGCGGACCAGCGGCGTGCTCGCTCGTTCAGCAGACCCTTGACCTGATCTGCGTAGTAACCAGACTCACTCGGTTCGTCACCGAGCGCTTCGAGCAGGGTCGCGTACATCCCCTTCCCGCCGAACCAGATCTGGATCAACTCGCCATCGCTGCAGCGGTACAAGAAATTGGGGAAGGTCGATCCCTGCGCCCAGTAGGACTCGACCTCGGGCGCCGCTCGCTCGGAACGGCCAATCATGCAACCCAGGGTCGTGAGCATCCCGTCGTAGAGCGAGGTCTCTGCCCAACCTCCCGAACCCGTGCGAACCCGACGGCAAAGCAGCGCCAGGACCGAACTGGCGAGGAGCAATGCCGTTCCCGAGGCCGACGAGCGTGCGTCGAGGAAGATCGGACCGGGCCGGTGCCCCTTGAGCTGCGTACAGAGCCCAGCCTTGGCCTCGACCAGAACGCCGAAGTCGGCAACCATCCCCTTGGCGGTCCGACTCGGCCGACAGCGGGCATAGACGAGCCCAGGATTCGCCCGTGCGAGGTCCCGATAGCCCAGCCCGCGACCCTCAACGAGCTGTTCGTCTCCGTAGACAATGGCAACGTCGGCCTCAAGGAGCAGCGAGCGGATCGACTCGGCGTCATCGACCGTCAGGATCTGCTTGTCACGATGCCACGACCGGCTCCATGACACCCCTTCGTCGATCGCCGGTCGCTCAGAGCCGACCACCCGCACGACCGAAGCGCCGAGGTCGGCGAGCATCAACCCCGGAACACCTCCGGCCATCCCCAAACCGAGGTCGCTCACCCCGACGGCAAGTTCTACGACCGACAGGCCGGCGCATGGCTGCCCATGGAGATGAGTGCTCACTCGCACATCCTACGATGCCCTCTCGCAGGGCCACGAGCCCGCTGGCCGGTCGACAACCTCCTCGCGCCGTGACCCCCCTCGCTGCGGGCCGCCGGCAGGTCACCCCGCAAGGTACCGGTCGAGCTCCTCGTGCATGTTGCTGATCGCACGTTCCCACTCGGTTGCCAGCCGCATGGACCGAAAGCTCCGGGAATGCAGGCCGCGCTGCTGGCGCTCGATATTGCTGAAGTCCTGGCGAGGTATTAGGCCCCAATGGTCCGCATCATCGTGGGCAAAGCGTCCGGCAAGGCGCGCCCGACCCGGCTCGCTCCCCTCAGGGTACGTCGTGAGCGACCATACCTCGAAGCGGCAGCATTCTGGGTCGTCGCCATAAGGCCGGATGCGGTAGCTGAGCGCATTGGCGTACATCGGCAGCACGAAGAAGTTCGGGAACACGAAGATCTCGCCTCCCCACAGCCGCATCCCTTCGCCCGGGGGCGCCATTGGGATGCCGGCGCCGCGGGCGTACTCGAACAAGGCTGCGATCGCTGCCGTCGCGAAGTCCTCTCCCGGCGGCACGCGATGGCGCAGGCCCTCGAAGACCCTCAGATCGCGCTCGAGGACCATGGCGTCCTGACCTTCCCAGAGGATCCGGTTCCGCTCGATGAACTCGTCGGCAGCTCGATCCTCGGTGTCCTCGACGGCAACCTCGTCACCGGACCCCTCTGGTCGGCCTCGGAACACGCCTCCCCTCGAGGCATCGACGCGACTCTGGAAGCGGGCATGGCCGTTTTCGAACGCGGTGTACTCGGGGATCCCCGGCGGATAGGCCTCGCCTTGACCCATCGTGAGCTGGGGGTGGGTCCGCATCACGTGCCAGCCCTCGTGGAAGGCCTCTTGGGCCGTCTTCCAGTTGGCGCGGAGGATGGTTTCCTTCCACCACCACACACGCATGTTGCCGAACCCGACCGCGTCGAGGAGCGCGGCCACTGGTGACAATGCTTCGGCGAGCGGCCTGGCGTTGGGGTCCATGTTGATCCATGCACACCCACCCCACGTTTCGACCCGACACTCCTGCAGGCGAACGTCTGCAGGATCGAGGCACTCTGGTGCGAACCCCTCCTTACCGTAGAGGAACGAGCTCGTGCCGTCGAGGTTCCAACGCCAGCCATGGAACGGACATTGGATCTGCCCGTGAGGGAGCCGTCCCGATCCCTTGCAGAGCTCGACACCGCGGTGACGGCAGGCGTTGTAGAAGGCCTTGACCGAGTGGTCGAGCTGTCGAACGATCAGAATCGATTGGTCGCAGATCTCGTACTCGACAAAATCGCCCGGGTCGGGGATCTCCTCCAACCGGCACGCCATCTGCCACACCCGCGGCCATAGGCGCTCCTTTTCGAGCTCGAAGAACTCGCGGTCGTAGTAGCGCTCACGTGGCACGTGGAGCGGGTCCTGCATCGCAAACGGAACACGGCCCGGCGCTGTTGTCGGGCGTTCATTGGTGATGGCCATTCTCGGCACCTCCCTCGTCGACCCCTACAGGATCGTCCGTTGATCTTTCAGCGCGCTGATCTCGTCCCAGGTCAGTCCCAGTTCGAGGAGCACCGTCTCGGTGTGCTCACCGTGTTCAGGTGCCCGGGTCGGGCACCCGGGTCGCTCGTCGAACTGCACCGGAGTGGTGACAAGCGGGAGCGATGCCCCGTTGCCGAGGTCGACCCCGGCCAAGTAACCGTTGGCCTGCACCTGAGGATCGTCGACCAGCTCGCCAGGCTGTTGCACCACTACCCATTCTCCATCGAAGTCAGCGAGCACGCGTCGCCAATGTGCGAGGGTGCGTTGGGAGAAGACTCCCTCGAGCCACTCTGCACAGGACCGTGCGTTGCGCCTCCGCGCCTCCATATCCACGAAACGGGGGTCGTTCGCCATCTCGGGATGGCCCAGTACCTCGCAAAGACGACGCCAGTTGCGGTCCGGAGCAAGCATCATGAGGAGGACGAAGCGATCGTCAGCTGTTCGGTATGGAAGCATGAGCGGGTTCCAGGACTCGTAGCGGTCCGGAACACGTCGCGCCGATCGGTCCTGTTGAATCGCGGCGTGGACGATGTCGGTCTGGATCTGCCACATTCCCGAGGCGAGCAGCGACGCGTCGATCGTCGATGTCTGGCCAGTCATGGATCGCCGGTACAGCGCGGCGCTGACGGCACCGGCGATCGTAAGGCCACCGACGACATCGCCGAACGCCGGCGGTGCCGGGGTAGGCCACGCGGCCTCTGGTGCCGTGAGCACCGATTGCATCCCGCTCCTCGCCCAGTAGGCACCGGTGTCGTACCCACCGCGACCAGCCTCGGGACCACGAGGGCCGAAGGCCGTGCCGCGGACGTAGATGATGGAGGGATTGTCGGCACGAACGTCTTCGACGTCGATCTCGAGCCGGCGCCGGGCATCGGCTCGCAGGTTCGTGGTGAAGACGTCCGCGCGCGCGATGAAGCGCGAGAGCAACTGCCGGCCGGCCGACTGGCTCAGGTCGAGGCATACCGAACGCTTCCCGCGATTGGCCGCTTGGAAGCTGGTATCGACCCCTGCGTAGGTCTTGTGGAGCCCGACCGTCACCAGGCTCCGATAAGGATCACCGGTCTCGGGGTGCTCGACCTTGATGACGTCGGCGCCCCACTCGGTGAGGACAGCGCCCGCCATGGGAACGAAGACGTGCGTCGCGACCTCGACGACCCGCACGCCGGACAAGGGGGCACCGACGGTCATGTGCGCTGGAGCGAGTCCGGCGACGCCGGTAGGCGGAGGCGAGGAAGCACCTCCTCGGCCGCAAGGGTCACGACTTCGAGCGTGTCCTCGGCAGCAGCCGGGGAGATGATGATGTGCCGGGCACCGGCGTCGACATACTCCTGCAGTCGAAGAGCCACCTCCTCCGGCGTGCCTGCCGGCACGATCCGTTCGAGCATTTCGCGTGGCTTCGTGCCGTACGCAGCGCCAAGGAACGTAGCGACGTCATCGCGTGCACGGTCGCCGTCTCGGCGGACCGAGCAGTACGCGTACAGCAGCCACTCGAACCCCTCAAGGTCACGCCCGAGCGCTTGGGCCTCGGCGCGGATCGCCGCGACGGAGCGCGCGTAGGCGCCTGGTGACACCAGGTAGGGCATCCACCCGTCGCCGAGGCGAGCCGCACGGCGCATCGCTGGAGGCTTGCGCCCCGAGACCAGAAGCGGTGGCCCGCCCAGCTGCATCAGCGGAACGCCTGCACCAGGATCCTTCACCGCGCGCAGCATGACGTCCTCGACGTGGAAGAACCGGCCCTGGTGCGTCACCGCTTCCCCGGACCACAGGGCCCGCAACAGCACCATGGCCTCATCGGTCCGGGGGCCCCGCTCGCCCACCGGCACTCCGACCGCTTCAAACTCGTGAGGGAATTCGCCGCCGACACCGACTCCGATCGCCAGACGACCGCCCGATCGCGAATCCAAGTCGGCGAGCTGCTTGGCGACGATCAGCGGGGGGTAGAGCGCCAGGACCAAGATGGCCGATCCCACCCGCACGCGCTCGGTCCAGGCACTGAGCAACGCCAGGCGCGTGATGGCCTCGCCCGTGTGGGTCGGGGGCAGCAGATGGCCGCCTTGCCAGATCGACTCGATCGGCAATCGCTCCACGGCCGCCAACCAGTTGCGTTCTGGCTCGGGCAGCGCTGCCGCACCGAAGGTGACACGATCATCCCCCAAGCCGGTCCCACCTCCATGGACTCCAACACCTCGCTGCGAGCGCCCCGAGGACTATCGTCGCATATCCCAACTGGCAACCAAAAGAGAGTGAGCGTACACTCCTCTTGGCAGGCGTGCCTGCCTTGCTATCGCTCGACCTCATCACCCCGGAGGAGGCCATGTCGGGCCCGCTCGAAGGAATACGGGTTGTCGAGCTCCAAGGTCGCGGGCCCGGCCCGTTTGGCGGGATGGTCCTCTCGGACCTGGGTGCCGACGTCGTGACCGTTGCGCGCCCTGAGACCGTGCACGCCCCGGTCGGCGAGAGCGACCACGAGCGCAGCCTCAAGGGCCATCGCCGGTTCGATCTCGTGACGCGCGGTCGGCGTTCGGTCGCGATCGACCTCAAGCACCCCGAAGGCCTGGAGGTTGCCCTGCGCCTCGTCGACGAGGCCGATGTGCTGGTGGAGGCCTATCGCCCTGGCGTTGCCGAGCGGCTCGGCATCGGGCCCGAGGTCTGCATGGAGCGCAATCCCAGCCTCGTCTACGCGCGGATCACCGGCTGGGGCCAAGACGGGCCATACGCGGCGATGCCCGGTCACGACATCAACTACGTCGCTCTCTCCGGAGCCCTCCACGCACTGGCGCGACCAGGTACCGCTCCTGCCCCTCCGCTCAACCTGCTCGGGGATTACGGGGGTGGCGGCATGATCTTGGTCATCGGCATTCTTGCTGCCCTGATCGAACGCACTCGGTCGGGCCGCGGGCAGGTCGTGGACGCGGCCATGATCGACGGGGTCGCGCTGCTCACCACTCAGCTGCGTGGCATGCGCGCCGAAGGACTCTGGTCCGACGTGCCTGGCACGAACGTCCTCGATCTCGGCGCGCCCTTCTACAACGTCTACGAGACCGCTGACGGTCGCCACCTCACGATTGCCTGCGGTGAACCGAAATTCTACGCGAACCTCCTGCGCGCCATCGGTGCTGAAGACGACCTTTTGTCTCAGCAAGGCAATCCCCGGACGTGGCCGGCTGCCAAGGAACGCCTCGCGACGATCTTCAAGACGAAGACCCTTGCACAGTGGTGCTCCATCCTGGAGAACGTCGACACCTGCTTCGCTCCCGTCCTTACCCTCGACGAGGCACCGACACACCCTCACAACGTCACCAGGCGGACCTTCGTCGAGATCGACGGCATCGTCCAGCCGGGCGCAGCCCCCCGCTTCAGCCGGACACCGGCGAGTCCGGGCCGAGTGCCACGATCTGGCGAGCACACCACCGAGACGCTCTTGGCCGCTGGCTTTCCGGCAGAAGAGATCTCCCGATTGCGACGAGCCGGGGCGATCGTGCAAGCCGAGGAGGAGGCCGACTCCGGCGCGATGGCACGATGACCAGTACCCCGATCCCAGAGCGTCCTGCGCGGAGAAAGCGTGCAGGATCAGGAGGAACCCGAGCCGAGATGAGCACGGAGGACGTGACGTGGACGCCACCATTGGTATCCCCCCGGCCGTAACCGAAGAAACCCAGGCCTTCTGGAACGCGGCGAGCCAAGGGCGACTGATCGTCGAGCGATGCTCGGCGTGCGGGCGTGACAACTTTCCGCCTCGGGGGATGTGCCGTTATTGCCGAAGCCGATCGATGGTACCGACGGAGATCACCGGCCGCGGGCGGGTGTACAGCCTCACGGTCAACTACCAACGCTGGCTTCCCGAGCTTGAGGTTCCCTACGTCATCGTCTTGGTCGAGTTCGACGAGCATCCCGGTGTTCGGGTAGTCGGCAGATTGCGCGGCTGTCCTCCGGAGGCCGCGGCCATCGGCATGGCCGTCGAAGTGGGCTTCGAGCCAGGTCCGGGCGGCTATGCCATCCCGAGTTTCTACGCGCTGAACCGATGAGGAGGACTCTGGTGGGACTGGAGGCGGTGGTTTGATGGGCACCGAGCTCCTGGAGCGGCGAGCCGTCATCTCGGGCGTTGGCCAGTCGGCGATCGGTCGAAGGATCGATCGTTCGGGCTTCCAACTGACCCTGGATGCGATCCTCGCCGCGATCGCTGATGCCGGACTGACGGTTGACGACATCGATGGGCTGGCCATGTTCCCCGGCGGCGGCAAGTCGAACCTTCCGGGCTACTCGGCGGCCAACCTCTACGAGATCCAAGACGCTCTGCGAATCACCACCACCTGGCGCCAGGGCCTCGTGGAGGGGATGAGCCTGCCGTTCTACGGGGCAGTGCAGGCGGTGGCGACCGGCCTGGCCCGCCACGTCGTCGTCTACCGAACGGTGAAGGAAGGCAGCGCCGCCAAGAAGGCAGGCGGTCGCCCGGCATATGGGTCGATCCACCCAGAGGCGGAGGGCCCCCTCGCCTGGCTCCTGCCCATCGGAGCGCTGTCACCGGTGTGCCAGATCGCTCCGTACGCGGCGCGTTATCTGTACGAGTTCGGGGTCACAAGGGAGCAGATCGCGTGGATTCCGGTGACCCAGCGCAAGCATGCCGCCTTGAACCCCGACGCCGTCTACCGGGATCCGCTCACCGTCGAGGACTACCTGGGATCTCGAATGATCTCCACCCCGATCTGCCTGTATGACTGCGACGTTCCCGTCGACGGCTCCACGGCCCTGGTGATCTCCGCATCAGAGACGGTCCCGGACCTCAGGGCGCCCGTCGGCCTTGAGGCGATGGCCGGGGTCATCGACGGGAGGCCGTCTTGGGAGCAGTGGGAGGATTTCACCCGCGTCGGCTACGCCACGGCTGCTGGCATGTGGGCGCGCACCGACCTTGGCCCGGAAGACGTCGATGTCGCCGAGCTCTACGACGGCTTCACCATCGAGGCGATCTGGTGGCTCGAAGCACTTGGCTTCTGCAAGGCAGGAGAGGCCGGCCACTTCGTGGACGGAGGGGAGCGGATCACCCTCGGTGGTCAGCTCCCGCTCAACACCTGGGGTGGGCAGCTCTCGGGCGGCCGGCTGCACGCCGCCTTCGGCCACACCGCAGAAGCCGTCCGCCAACTGCGTGGCGAAGCGGGCGAGCGCCAGGTCGCCGACGCCGAGGTGGCTGTCGTCACGAGCGCCGGTGGCTTCGAGGCGGGCGCCGCGCTGCTGACGCGGTGGCGCTGACCGCACTGAGTGACCGGAATTCACGAGCGAAGGGAGCAGAAAAAATTGCCTGAGCGCAAGGGACGCGTCGAGGGAAAGGTCGCGATCGTGACCGGGGCCGGCTCGACGCCGGGGCCGGGTGTCGGCACCGGCAAAGCGACCGCCATCGCCCTGGCACGAGAAGGAGCGAGTGTGCTGCTCGTCGATCTCTATCCGGACCGGGCCGACGAGACGCGTCAAGTGATCGCGAAGGAAGGCGGGCAAGCTGAGGTCTTCGGTGCAGACGTCACGAAGGACGCCGAGTGCGCAGCGATGGTCGCGCACGCCGTCGACAAGTTTGGACCGATCGACATTCTCGTCAACAACGTCGGCCGCGCGGCCACTGGCACCGTCGTCGACATCAGCGAGGAGGATTGGGATCGTTCCCTCGACATCAACCTTCGCACGGCGTTCCTCGCCTCCAAGCACGTCATCCCGGTGATGGCTGGCAAGGGCGGTGGCTCGATCGTCAACATCTCTTCGATCTCTGCACTGCGAGGGGACGGCACTGCCGCCTACTCGGCAGCCAAAGGCGGCCTCATCGCACTCACCATCGACATGGCGTACTCCCACGGTCGCCAGGGGATCCGTGTCAATGCCATCGCCCCCGGGCACATCACGACACCGATGGTGCTGTCGGTCTACGGACCGGGCCCACGAACCGAGTACCTGAACCAGCTGCGTGCCGAGGCCGGCCTGCTCGGAAACGAGGGAACCGGGTGGGACGTGGCAGCCGCTGCGGTGTTCCTCGCCAGCGACGAGGCACGCTGGATCACCGGCGTGACGCTCCCCGTCGACTCTGGCGTGCTCAGCGTCACCCCCCTCTCGATGGCGGACAAGCTCCGTGCCCTCAGAGAGCCCTAGGCTGTGGGGGCGCCCTGCCAGGGCGGGACATGGTTCCTGGAAGACGCTTCCATTGACACCCTGACCGGGGCACACTTAGTGTAAGTGAACGCATACTTTTTGTTCTGTTCCGTCCGAGGAGCACGACGATGACCACGACGACCGTCGACCAGATCCACACCGAGGTTCCCCTCTGCGAGCGCTACGCGGTCGCAGACGTCGACTCGCACATCATCGAGCCGCCTGACCTGTGGACAGCGCGAGTCTCCTCGAAGTGGGGCGAGCTCGTCCCCCACGTCAAGTACCACGAGCGCCGCGGCGAGGACTGGTGGTATGTCGGGTCGCGCAAGCTCTACGGCGTCGGTGCGTTCGCGCAGGCCGCTTGGCCGGAGTTCCCACCTTCTCACCCGCGTCGATTCGAGGAGGCATTGCCAGCAGCGATCGACCCGAAAGCGCGCCTCGCGTACATGGACGAGGTCGGTGTCTACTACCAGGTCCTCTACCCCAACATCCTGGGCTTCCACAGTCATGTCTTCCTCAACGAGATGCCCCATGAACTCGCCACTGAGTGCGTTCGGGCCTACAACGACTGGCTCAGCGAGTTCTGCTCGGCAGATCCTCGTCGCCTGATCGCGATGATGATGCTGCCGTTCTGGGACATCGAGGCTTCGATGAAAGAGATGCGGCGTGCGTACGAGATGGGGCACAAGGGCGTGCTCTTCGCTGCCCGCTACGACAAGGTGGGCTTGCCACGCCTCATCGACGACTACTGGGAGCCCCTGCTCAGCCAGGCGCAGGAAATGGGCCTGTCGATGAACTTCCACGTGGGCTTCCTTGCTTCCAGCGATGACTTGAAGGGTGCGGTCGACCAGAGCAAGAAGCTCGACTTCACCCGGGAGAGCTCGCTCACCCTTCTCGGCAACGCCCAGAACATTGCCGAGGTGGTCCTCAGTGGCGTCTGCCACCGGTACCCGGATCTCAAGTTCGTGTCCGTCGAGAACGGAGCAGGCTGGTTGCCGTTCCTCGCCGAGAGCATGGACTGGCAGTGGCTGAACGTTGGCGCCCACAAGGACTACCCCGACCGGCTGCTCCCCAGCGAGTACATGCGCCGGCAGATCTATGGCATGTACTGGTTCGAGCAGGACGCCGTGCGCGCCGTCATCGACAAGCTCGCGGACAACTTGATGTTCGAGACCGACTTCCCGCACGCAACGAGCCTGTCCCCCGGACCAGCCTCGGAGTCACCCAGCCCCCGGGAGGTCATGGAGCGGTCCTTGCACGGTCTTCCCGACGAGATCGTCGGCAAGGTGCTCCAGTACACGGCGACAAAGCTCTACGACCTCGAACCACCGCGCAGGGACTGACGCCACCCGGCACTGGCGCCCGAACCCATCGTGGGGCCCACGGTGCGTCGCTGCCGGAGGCAACAACTTCACCCGGGGGTCCACCTACGAAGAAACGCCGACCACGTTGCTTGCGACGAGCTCTGCGACCGCTTCCGGAGCAAATCCGAGCGTGGCCAGGACCTCTTCGGAGTGCTCGCCGAGTGCTGGAATCTGTCTCGGGGCGCCAGGAGCAGGCTTCGGACCGAACCGGAGCAAAAACCCCGGTTGCTCGAGCCGCCCACGCGGCCCCCACTCGAAGGCTGCCACCCTCCCCAGCTGCTGATTGACCGGATCGTTCAAGAACTGCGCGACGAACTCGGCTCGATCGACCTCGACGACCGGCTCGACCTCCACCCCAGCCGCGCGCAGCTCCGAGACCCACACGGCCGCGGCCTTGGTTGCAAAGAGCGCTTCGAGGCGCTCCTCCGCTGGCTGGCGTTCACCGGTGCCCATGCGCAGCGGTGGTGGCCGATCGGGCAGGTCAGGGTCGCCGAGCACTTCGCGGAGCCGAGTCCACGCTTGCCGATCGAGCACCGCCAGCGCGAACCAGGCTCCGTCACCGCCTTGATAGATCCGGTACGCCGCGCCGTAGCCAGTCTGGCGGTCGTCGACCATCGGGCCTGGGACGACAGCACCGTCCGCAACGAACACCCCCGACTTGAGCGCCATCCCCGCACCGAGCAAGGTGCTCCTCACCGACTGGCCCTCCCCAGTCTTTCGTCGCGCGTAGAGTCCGGCGAGCACCGCACACGCCGAGATCCAGCCGCTCGTCACGTCGACCGGGCCCCACCGGAAACAGGTCGGCGGTCGCCCATTTCCTCCCTGGGCGGCTTCGATGCCCGACAACGCCTGCATGAGATGGTCGTTCGCCGCCAAATGGGCGCGGGGCCCGGAAGAGCCGAAACCGCTCGCGTGGCTGTAGACCACGTCAGGATTCACCGCACGAACCTGACCTTCGCCATACCCGAGCCGTTCGGCGAGGCCAAGGCGCGAGTTGTGGTGCACCACGTCGGCCCAGCGGAAGAGCCCTTCGAGGACTTCACGCGCTTGCGGCGCCTTGAGGTCGAGCGCCAAGGAGCGCTTCCCCCGCTGACCGGCCACGAACAGCGGTTCCATGCTTCGGTGCACGTCGCCAGTAGTGGGTTCGACCTTGATGACGTCTGCACCTAACTCGGCCAGGATCTGTGGCGTCACTGGCCCTGCCAAGAAGGCGGCGAAGTCGAGCACCCGAACTCCTGACAGATAGCCTGTTGACCCAGTTGGGAGCCCAGCGGGGGCGCTCCCCCGCTCGATGGCGACGGAGCCGACACCAGACCCCGATCCCGCTACCTCAACGAGCGGTCCCAGCAGGCTCACCCGCCCCCGGTGGGGATCGTGATGCTCGATGCTCAAGCCGATCTCTCGAACATGGGAATCGAGTAGTGCCTCTCCAGGACGCAGGACCGGCTCGATGCGAAATGCTCGACCCGACAACCGCTCCAGCCACCAGGCTCGGTCGTGGGCCGCGAAGATCTCGGCCCACCGCCTGCTGCGGTCGCCAATGGCGCCGTTCAACATTTCCGCGTTGTACCCAGCCGGGCTCGGCTCGTCCCCGATGGCCTCGAGGAAGGATTCGTAGGCGCCCTTCGCGCCGAACCACAGCTGGACGTACTCCCCGTCGGCGCATTGCAGCGACGGGGCGGTCTCGGGACCCTGGCCTTCCCACAGCGCGCGCGTCGATGCCGATGGGACCTCGACGTGCCCGATGATCATGGGCAGGATCGCGAACAGCCCGTCATACAGCGAGGTCTCTGCCCAACCCCCGACACCGCTCTCTTCGCGCGCGTAGAGCCGGGCGAGGGCCCCGACCGCAGCGGTCAGCCCCGCGCCAGCGCTGCCCACGGCGAGGTCGCAAAAGACCGGGGAGGGCCGGTGCCCGATGATCTGGGTCAACAGGCCGGTTCGCGCGTGGAGGAGCAGCTCGACGTCGGGAATCGGCCCCGAAGCATTGAAGCTCGGTCGAATGCGAACCTGTACGAGCCGCGGATTGGCGCGAGCCAAGTCCTGAGCGCCTAGGCCCGCCTGCTCGATGCGCTTCTCGCTGCCTGCGAGGAACACCACGTCCGCCGAGGCGACGAGGGACCGGATCGTCGCAGTTGCCCGGTCGTGATCGTCGGCGTCGATCCGCAGGACCTCCTTGCCACGAGACCAGGGCACGCCGAACTCGATCCCTTCGTCCAGCGTCGAGGGTGCTGACCATTCCACCCTCGTTACGTCGGCACCCAGGTCTCTCAGCAGGGATCCGGGGAGCTGCGTCGCCAGGCCGGCTCCGACCATGCTCAACCCGGCGGCCACCTCGACCACCTTCAGGCCAGCGAGCGGAAGAGCGGCGGCACCGGGCATGGCGGTCCCTCAAGCTCGGAGCAACCGACCGGCGGCGACCCCGGGGAGGTCCTCGCCATCGGCGCGAATGGCCTTCCCGTTCACCCAGACGTGCTCGATGCCCGTGCTGCGCACCACGAGGCGATCGGCACCACCGGGCTGGTCACGGACCCGTTCGGCGGGCGTCGTTCCGACCCTGTTGGGATCGAACGCCACCAGATCCGCGAAGAAGCCCTCGCGTACGAGCCCACGACCCGCGATGCGAAACACCTGGTGCGGGTGCCCTGTAAGCCGCCACACGGCGCGTTCGAGGCTCAGCGCATTGCGCTCGCGCACCCAGTAGCCGAGCAGGTGCGTCGAGTAGCAGGCATCGCAGAGCTGACTGGCGTGAGCGCCTGCGTCCGAGAGCCCCAACAAGGTCCGCTCATCCGCCAGGAGCTCGCCAATCTCGTCCTCGCCGTCGTTGTCCATGACGACGCGAAAGCGCGTCGCGAGGTCGTCGTCGAGGGCGAGGTCCAGCATCAGGTCGAAGGGTGTGGTCCCGCGGTCGGCCGCGAGACGCTCGAGCACGACGCCGACGAGGTCCTGGTGGACATTGGTCTCCTCGATGGCGATCTTGGACCACCGATGCTTCCACGCGGCAAGCGTGGGTTCGCGCGCTCGGTCACGCCATGACCGGTCGCGGTACAAAGCGGCCCGCTGGGCGCGTGGGCGTGCCAGGACTTCCTTCCACGCGTCGACTTCGCCGAGTGGCGTCGGATCGACAAGGCTCGTCTGCATGACGATCGGCCGGCAGGCGATCTGCGGGTAGACCTCACCCGGCAGCGTCGCACCACGTTCCACAGTGCGCAGGGCCGCACCCGGCCGATCGGCCCGTGCCACCAAGGCGGTCCAGGTCACCGGGATGCCATAGGTCGTGGACAGCTCGGAGAACTGCTCGAGCCACAGGCCCGGCCCGATCGACACCTCGAGGATCCCCCTGCCGAGCGTGCCGAGCACCGATACGAGCGCGTCGATCTCGTTGGCATCGGCGAAGCGGCTCGGGACCGGCCGGCCGAACGCTCCCTGGTGGTTCGGTTGACGCGAGGTCGAAAAGCCCATTGCCCCCTGCGCCATTGCTTCGCGCAGCACCGTGCACATCGCCTCGACCTCCTTGGCAGTCGCCGGACGTTCTTCCCCACCCAGGACGAAGAGTCGGAGGGTGGAGTGGCCGACGAGGGCGCCGACGTTGAGGCGCTTCGGGAGGTGCTCGAGCACGGAGAGGTACTCGGGGAACGTCTCAAAGCGCCAATCGATCCCCTGCTCGAGGGCCTCCATCGACATTCCCTCGACGTTCTCGAAGGTCCGCACGATGGTCTCGCGGTGCTCGGGGCGCGTCGGCGCCACTGCAAAGCCACAGTTCCCCATGACCACGCTGGTGACCCCATGCCAGCTCGACGGCGTCAGGTCGCCGTCCCAGAGGATCTGGGCGTCGTAGTGCGTGTGGACGTCGATGAACCCGGGGGCAAGCGTCAGCCCGTCGAGATCGACGACGATCGTCCCCCCTGCGGGGGTCAACTCCCCAGGGGGCCGAACTGCGCTGATGCGGTCGCCGCTCACCGCGACCTCTGCTGGACGAGCCGGCGCCCCACTCCCGTCGATCAACGACGCTCCACGCAGGAGCAGTTCCATCGGCTCTCAAGTTAGCAAATGATCGCTCACTTTGGACCGGGAGCACTGGCAGCCACGGGCTGCGATCATCACCCCGTCGGTGACAGCCTCGCCGTAACCTAGCCGGCGATGGCCCTACCGCCCCCACGCTCGCTCTCCCCGTCGAAGGTCACCGCGTTCACCGACTGCCCTCTGGCCTTTCGGTTGGCGATCATCGAAGGGCTCCCGCAGGTCCCGTCGCCACATGCCCTCAAGGGCACCCTGGTGCACGCAACGCTCGAAGGGCTGTTCTGGTCCTATCCGAAGGGTCGTCGCGACCTGTCGGCGGCGCTGCTCGAGCTCCAACGGAGCTGGACGTCGATCCAGGACGACGCGGAGTTCCAAGCGCTTGCGCTTTCGGCCGAGGAGGCCGAGGCATTCCGCTCCGACGCCGAACGCCTCGTCCGGAACTACTTCGAACTCGAGGATCCCGACACCGTCAATGCCATCGGCATCGAGCTCGGCCTCCAGACCCATCTTCAGGGGTTCCTCCTGCGGGGCATCATCGACCGCCTGGACCTCGACGACGACGGGGAACTCGTCATCGTGGACTACAAGACAGGACGAGCACCCGATGGTCGCTTCGAACGGGCCAAGCTCGCCGGCGTGCACCTCTACGCCCTGCTCTGCGAACGCGTGCTCGGCCGCCGCCCATCGGCGGTTCGACTCCTGCACCTGCGTGACCCGATATCGATCACGGCTGTGCCGAACGAGCAGACGATCCGTGGGCACCGTGCGCGAGCGACCGCCGTGTGGGCAGCCATCGAGCGGGCGTGCGCCACCGGGGATTTCCGCCCGCGCCCGTCATCGCTGTGCCAGTCCTGCAGCTTTCAAGCGCTGTGCCCGGCCTTCAGCGCCGGAGCGGCGTGAGGTCGGTTGGGCATCGAAGCACCCTTGGACACTCAGCTCGGCCCCTCGGCTCCTGCGACCCTCGCCCGCGACCACCGGGGGCGGTCCGTGGCATCCCAGATCCTCGACGACGGCGCGGCGCTCGTCTCGGTGCTCGCGGACTACGGCTTCATCTGGGTCGTCATCGCCCTCAGGAAACGGCGCCCGCTCACGCTCCTCGGCGCCGGCCTGCTCTCTTGGAGCACCAACAAGGTGATCAAGCGCGCGGTCGGGCGAGCCCGACCGCAGGCACGCCGCCAGTCACTGCGGGTCCCGGTCCGTGCGCCCACTTCGAGCAGCTTCCCGAGCGGCCACACGCTCGCGGCATTCTGCTCGGCGATCGCGCTCGCAGACAGCCTGCCAGAGGGACTCTTCTTCTGCTCGTTCGCCGCGGCGGTCGGTGCGAGCAGAATCCGCCTGGGGGATCACCACTTCTCTGACGTCGCCGCCGGGGCGGTCATCGGCGTCCTGGCGGGCCTCGCGACACGGCGCATTTGCCGGCACTTCAGCGCGAACAGGTAGCCTGCCAGCCATGCCCCCCCTGGTCGCGATCGTCATGGGAAGCTCCTCGGACCTGCCGGTGATGAAGGCAGCGAGCGACCTGCTGGAGCGCTTCGACGTCCCCTATGAAATCCGGGTGCTCTCCGCACACCGCACGCCGGAGGAAACACTGGCCTTCGCTCGCGGTGCAGCCGACCGAGGGTTGCGCGTCCTCATCGCGGGTGCAGGCGGCGCCGCGCATCTTCCCGGCGTGCTCGCCGCCGTGACCATGTTGCCGGTGATCGGAGTACCGGTCGCCGGTGGGGCGCTCGGCGGCCTCGACGCCTTGCTGTCGATCGTGCAAATGCCCAGAGGGATTCCGGTGGCGACGGTCGCGGTGGACAATGCGCGCAACGCGGGGCTCCTTGCGGTTCGGATCCTTGCACTGTCCGATCCTGCACTGACCGCCAAGCTCCGAACCTTCCACGAAGAGCTCGCAGCCGATGTGCGTTCCCAGGACGAACAGCTGCGTGCCCAGGGTGAGCGACTGGACGAATGACCACGCTGGCCGAGCGTCTCGGCTACTCGGCGACCGACAAGCTCCTCATCGTCAACGCCGACGACCTCGGCATCTGCCATGCAGCCAACGTGGGCGTCTACGAGTGCCTCCGGTCCGGCTGCGTCACCAGCGCCTCGTTGATGGTGCCAGCGCCCTGGGGTCGAGAAGCTTCCGCTCGCTACCGAGGGGAGGACATCGGCGTCCACCTGACCATGAACGCCGAGCACGAGCTCTATCGATGGGGCCCCATTACCCACGCCCCGTCACTCCTTGGCGGGGACGGAGGCTTCCCTCGCACGGTCGAAGACGTCTGGGACCACGCCGACCTCGACGAGACGCGCCGGGAGTGTCGCGCGCAGATCGAGCGAGCCATCCTGTGGGGGTTCGACGTGAGTCATATCGATGCCCACCTCGTGACGCTGCAGATGCGCCCCGAGTTCTTCGACATCTACCTGGAGCTGGCAGTCGAGTTCCAGCTGCCGCTGTGTCTGTGCAGCCGAGGCGCTGAGGCACACCTGGGCTTTCCCGCTCGCCAGCTGGCGGCTGAGGCCGGAGCCATCTTTGCCGACGAGGTCCTCGTGGTCTCGGGGGCCCAGGGGCACAAGCTCTTGGAGGAGCACCTGCGAGCGCTCCCGCCGGGGGTAACCGAACTGCACCTACAGCCCGCAGTGGACACGCCGGAACTGCGGGCGCTCGCCGCGGACTGGCGCTCCAGGGTCGACGATTACGAGTTCGCCTCCGAGGGTGGAGTACTCAGCCAGATCGTCGCCGAAGCCGGGATCACCCTTGTTGGGTTCCGACCCCTGCGCGAGCTCGCTCGAGCGGGCTGAATGGAAGGATCCCTTCGAAGAAGTCCCGCTCGACGCCGACAGGGTCGCCAACTCGGCTCGATGCGAGCTGGTAATACTCGGTGCCCTCCACGGACCGGCGCACGTCGTCGGGGAGGGAGAACCACAGGGGATGGTTGGGGTCGACCTGGGTCGCATGCGCCAGGAGGGCCTTCCTTGCGACCTCGTCGAAGCCCGCGGTGTCGATCTCCGTGGTGATCCGCTGCTCGCGGTGACGCTCGAGGCGCTGGAGGAAGTCTTCGCCGAAGGGCGATTCCATGCCGAGCTCAAGGAGCTTTTCGTGGATCATCCGCATTCGGCGCGCCGGCCAGAGCGTGTAGTAGAGCTTGAGGGGTTCGCTCGTGGCTTCGAAGGCACGGCGGGCGAGCTCGTGTGCCCGGAGGTGATCAGGATGCGGATATCCCGACTGGTCCTCGGGGTAGCCCACGATCACCTGGGGGCGAACCCTGCGAATCACGGCGATCAGGCGCTCCACCGCCTCCTCCAGCGGCGCCATCGCCAGGCAATCGGGGTGCGCGTTCGCTGGCGCGCCGGGCATCCCCGAGTCCCGGTAACCCAAGGAGACCACCTCGTCATAGCCGATGATCTCCGCAGCCGCCGCAAGTTCCTGGCGGCGGATCTCCGCGATCTGTTCTCGGACCCCGGGACGGTCCATGAGGGGGTTGAGGATCTCCCCCTCCTCTCCTCCGGTGCAGCACACCAGGACGGTTCGCACGCCCGCGTCGTGATAGCGGGCGATCGTGGCGGCTCCTTTGGAGGACTCGTCGTCGGGGTGGGCGTGAACGGTCAGGATGCACGGCGTCACCGCGGATCGACGCTAGCTGCCCGGAATGGGGCTTTATGCTCTATCCGTACGAGGAGGGCAGAGTCGTGGCCGGTACCTTGAGTCGAATATCCGCGATCATCCAAGCCAAGATCAACCGCCTGCTCAACCGCGCCGAAGATCCTCGCGAGACCCTCGACCTCTCATACGAGAAGCAGCTCGAGAGCCTGCAGAAGGTGCGGCGCAGCGTCGCCGACGTGGCGACGGCCAAGAAGCGTATCGAGCTCCAGGCCCAGCAGCTCCAGCAGCAGGCCGACAAGCTCCAGCAGCAGGCCAAGCAGGCGCTTGCGCTCGGCAACGAGGACCTCGCCAGGGAGGCGCTCACGCGCCGGGCGGCGCTCGGCGAGCAGCTCAAAGACCTGGAGTCCCAGCACGAACAGGTCTCCGAGCAACAAGAACGCCTCGTCCAGACCTCCCAGCGCCTGCAGAGCGAGGTCGAGCAATTCCGTACTCGCAAAGAGACGCTCAAAGCGAGTTACACGGCGGCTGAGGCACAGACCCAGGTGGGCGAAGCGATCACGGGGATCTCCAAGTCCCTCGGCGCTGCCGGCGGCGCGATGCAACGTGCGCAGGACAAGATCGCCGAGATGCAAGCCCGTGCGGGTGCCATGGACGAGCTGCTGTCGTCGGGCGCGCTGACGGATCTCTCCCAGCCGGTCGACGACATCCAGGCACAGCTGGACAAGATCTCTTCGACCTCGAAGGTCGAAGACGAGATGGCTGCCCTCAGAGCAGAGCTGGCGGCCGAATCTCCTGCCGCCGCGTTGCAGCCCGGTGCCGACGAACCTGGAGGTGCGAATCCCTGATGCCAACCGCCCGTAAGCTCCCGCCCGACCACGGACTGACCGCCCGCATGTTCGTGACGGGGTTCTTCCTCGTCGTCTTGTACGGCGCGTTCATCTCCATCCTGTGGGCAATCGGGTTGTCGTTCGCGGCGATCATCGTCATCGCCGCGCTGCTGCTCTTCGCCCAGTACTGGTTCTCCGACAAGATCGCCCTGTGGTCGATGCATGGGCGCGAGGTGACCCCGGCGGAAGCTCCCGCGCTGCACGGCGTCGTCGACCGGCTGTGCGCCCTGGCCGACATGCCCAAACCACGCGTGGCGATCGCGGACACCGACATCCCCAATGCCTTCGCCACTGGCCGCAGCCCGAAGGCCGCAGTCGTCTGCGCGACGACTGGGCTCCTGCGGCGTCTCGACGAGCCCGAGGTCGAAGCCGTGCTCGCGCACGAGCTCTCCCACGTCGCACACCGCGATGTCGCGGTCATGACGATTGCCAGCGCGCTCGGCGTCGTTGCCGGGCTCACGACGAGGGCCATGCTCTACGCAGGCCTCTTCGGGGGCTGGGGCGGTGGTGGAGGGCGCAACAACCAAAGCGGCCAGCAGCTCGTCCTCGTCGAGATGGCCGTCATGGCGGTCTCGATCGTCGTGTACGCGATCAGCTTCTTGCTCACCCGGGCGCTTTCCCGCTATCGGGAGCTCGCTGCCGACCGCTCGGGGGCGATCTTGATCGGCAGGCCCTCGCTTCTGGCGTCAGCGCTCGTGAAGATCACCGGTGAGATGTCGCGCATCCCGACGCGAGACCTGCGCAAGGTCGAGGCGTTCAACGCCTTTTTCTTCACCCCGGCGCTGACGCACAACCATCAGGGCATCACGCTCTCCAGCCTCTTCTCGACCCACCCCTCGCTCGAGCGCCGCCTGGCGCAGCTCGAGCAGCTGGAGATCGAGCTCGGGCGCCGAGGCTGAGTGGGCCTCCTCGACACGCTCTTCGGGCGGACGAAACCGGTCCGGCCGAACCTGGACTCGCTGTTCGCGCTCCCCTCCGCGGCGATCACCCTCCAGAGCGCGGCAGGCCTCGTCTCTTCCGGGAGGGCCGGCATCTGCTGGAAGCCACCCGCCGGACAACCCGCCGAGGACGTCCAGCACGAGATCGGCGAGCTTCTCACCGGCTCGTTCACGCACGCCGAGGACTCCTACGGTTACCGCTGGCTGCTCGTCGAAGATCCGGAGCTCGAGGACCTCGTCAACCGAGTCCACCTCGTCAACACGACGCTCACCGAGGCGGGATGGGGGCCGCAACTGCTGTGCTCGGTCTTCGGCTTCTCGCCGGGCCCCGATGCCGCAGAGGACGCAAAGCCGTTCTTCCTCGTCTACCTCTACAAGCGTGGGACCTTCTACCCCTTCGCCCCAGATGGCGCGGAGCACCGGGACACCGAACTGGAACTGCGACTGAGAGCCATCTTCGGGGCCGACCTGCCCATCGAGCCTGACCTGTCTCGCTGGTTCCCCCTCTGGGACCTCCCCCTCCGTTCGGGTTAGGACCCCTCTGGGGCCCCGGCGTCGAGCTCGTCGATCGAGGCTGCAAGGTTCAGATCCGCCGCGGTCACTCCGCCGGCCGAGTGCGTCGAGAGTCGCAGGGTCACAGTGTTCCACCGGATGTCGATGTCAGGGTGGTGGTTCGCCTCCTCGGCCAGGGCCCCGACCGCATTGACGAACGCCAGGGCCTCGGCGAAATTACGCCTGCGAACCACCTTGACCAGCTCGTTGTCCCCGCGTTCCCACCCGAGACGGCGCGCGGCGAGCTCGGCATCGATGGCGGCCGGGTCGAGCACCGTCATGGATGCGTCATCTCCTCGGGGCGAACGGCAGCGTCGAACTCCGCACCGGTCATATAGCCCAGCGCGATCACCGCGTCGCGAAGCGTCGTCCCCTCGGCGTAGGCCTTCTTGGCCACCTCAGCAGCCTTGTCGTAGCCGATCACCGGATTGAGGGCGGTCACCAGCATCAACGAGTTGCGAAGATGCTCGGCGATACGGGCACGGTCTGGCTCCACCCCCTCGACGAGGAAGCGGCGGAAGGTGCCACAGGCGTCGGAGAGCAGCTCGATCGAGCTCAAGACGTTGTGGGCGATGAGGGGACGACAGACGTTGAGCTCGAGATTGCCCCTGGAACCAGCGATCGTCACCGCAGTATCGTTCCCGATCACCTGCGTGCAGACCATGATCATGGCTTCGCACTGCGTCGGGTTGACCTTTCCCGGCATGATCGAGGAGCCCGGTTCGTTTGCCGGAAGCACGAGCTCACCCAATCCGCAGCGCGGGCCCGAGCCCAGGAACCGAAAGTCCTCAGCGATCTTGGTCAATGACACTGCGAGCGTACGGAGTGCCCCGCTGGCAAAGACGAGCGCGTCGGACGACGCCAGGGCAGCAAACTTGTTCGGGGCGGTGACGAACGGCAGGCCGGTCAGCTCGGCGATCTTGGCGGCGACCCTCTCACCGAACTCGGGATGTGCGTTGAGGCCCGTGCCCACCGCGGTGCCGCCTGCAGCAAGCTCGTAGAGCCCCTCGAGGGAGGCTTCGACGCGGCGAAGGCCCGCATCGAGCTGGGCCACATGGCCGGAGAGCTCCTGGCCCAAGGTCAGCGGAACGGCGTCCATGAGGTGGGTCCTGCCGATCTTGACGATGTCGGCGAAGGCCTCCGCCTTTCGCTCGAGCGCGTCGCGCAGTGCTCGCACCGCCGGGAGGAGGCGACCGGTCAGCTGTTCGGCGACGGCGATGTGCATCGCTGTCGGGAACGTGTCGTTCGACGACTGCGACATGTTGACGTGGTCGTTGGGATGGATGGGCTTCTTCGAGCCCATCACGCCCCCGGCGAGCTCGATGGCACGATTCGCGATCACCTCGTTCGCATTCATGTTCGTCTGCGTGCCGCTTCCCGTCTGCCAGATGCGCAGGGGGAAATGGGCATCGAGCTCTCCCTCTGTCACCTGGCGCGCGGCCTTCGCGATCAGCTCCGCCAGATCGGCCGGAAGCTTCCCGAGGTCGGCATTGACTCGCGCCGAGGCTTCCTTGAGGATCCCGATCGCTCGAATGAGCGCACGCGGCATCGTCTCGTGCCCGATGGGGAAATGCTCCAAGGAGCGCGCCGTCTGGGCGCCCCAGTAGCGATCGACCGGCACCTCGACGGCGCCCATGCTGTCGGTTTCGATTCTGGTCTCGGTCACCGCTCCAGCATGGCACGCGCCACGTCGACGTCCGTCACGCCCTGGAGCACCAGTCCGTCGACGCCCGCCTCGCGCGCAGCTTCGGCCTCGCCGATGTCACCTCGCCACACCACAGGAAGCCCGAAGCGCTCACGAACCGGACCCAGCAGCTCAGGGTGGTCATGCACCACTGCCGCTTCGGCGACGGGGGGCCCAGCGACCGGGAGGCTGACCACGATGGGAAGGCCAGCGCGCTGCGGGGGACGGGGGCGGTTGACGGCGCCGACCACCCGGTAGTGGCGGCCGATGATCGTCGTCTTCTCTCGGGTGAACAGGGCACGGCAGATTCCTGCCGCTTCGCCGAGGCGTTCGGGCTCTTCGTCGATCATCATCAGCAGGCTCCGGCCGTTCGAAACGACGTCGAGCGCTGTCAGTTCGCGGGCCAAGATCGCGGGGTGACGACCAGTCGCCAAGAAGGCAATGATCCCCAGACCGATCGAAGACGTCGCTTGGGCGATGGCTCCCATCAACGGGAAGGGGTCGTAACGGGGATCCTCGGGAAGCCATACCGTGTCGAGCCCCGCCTCCTCGGCGTTCGCAGCGGCATCGATCGTCGTCGTGGTGGCCGTGAGCTCGATCCCGAGCCGGAGACGGCGGTCCATGAGGGAGGAACGGTAGCGTGCACATCAGGTTCACCAATCTCGACAAGGTGCTCTTCCCGAGGACCGGGTTCACGAAGGGAGACCTCATCGAGTACTACCTGCGGGTCGCTCCCGTGTTGCTCCCGCACCTCGAGGGGCGGCCGATCACCATTCGGCGCTTTCCCGACGGCGTCGACGGACCATCGTTCTTCGAGAAGCACCCTTCGCAGGGAACGCCATCGTGGGTTCGACGAGTCACGCTGTCCAGCGGGACCTACGTCCTCGTCGAAGACGTCGAGACGCTCGCGTTGCTGGCCAACCTCGCGGCGATCGAGCTCCACGTGCCGCAATGGCGAGTCGACGACTCCGGCGTCCCGAAACCACCGGATTTGTTGGTCTTCGACCTGGACCCTGGGGCGCCGGCGGGAATCACGGAGTGCGCGAAGGTGGCGACCCTCGTCGCCGCCACGCTTCGCAGCGCGTACGAGCTCGATGCCCTCCCGAAAACCAGCGGCTCCAAGGGCCTACAGCTCTATGCCCGCTGGAACGGCCCCGGTGACACGAGAGCAGTTGCTCGAGCGGTTGCCGAGCACTTGGCGCAGCGCCGCCCGCAGCTCGTCGTCGCCAACATGACCAAGAGCCTCCGGCGCGGTCGGGTACTCATCGATTGGAGCCAGAACCACGTTGCGAAGACCACGGTGGCCCCATACTCGCTCCGTGCGAATCCCGAGCCGACCGTTTCGACACCGCTGCAGTGGACTGAGGTCGAGCGCGCCGCCAGCGGTGAAGGTTCTGGGCTCACCTTCCTTGCCGACCAGGTCCTGGATCGGATCGACGAGCTCGGCGACCTGTTCGCTCCCCTCCTTGCTTCCGACACCGTTCGCCGACGACGCAGACGCAGCCGATAGCGACCGCCACCCCTGCCAGCCGAGGCGGGGCCCTCGGTGCTCGAGCGCCACCCGCGATCCCAAGGTCCCGACCCACGACGATCGATCGCACCCTCGAGGTGCAAGGGATCCTTCGACCCTCCCCGGGCGGCATCGCAGGAGCGAGCTCGTCTGCGCACCACGCTCGGGCCCACGCACCAGGAGGTTGGCGGGAGGCCCCCTTCAACCAGGGAAGTCGAGCGCGCGCAGGGCTGCACGGAGCCGGTGGCGCTCCGATCGGACCGACCGCGCAATCGTGCTCGCGGTGCTCGCCCGGATGGCTCGCTCAGAGCTCCTTGTCAGGGAGGCGCTCGACATTGACATCGCGGAAGGTGACCACCCGCACCGACGGGACGAAACGGGCAGGGCGGTACATGTCCCACACCCAGGCATCATTGATCTCCACTTCGATGCAGGTCGGCGTCGTCCCCTCACGGATGTGCAGCGAGACCTCGTTGGCCAGGTAGAAGCGACGTTCGGTCTCCACGACATAGCGGAACATCGGGAGCACAGCCCGGTACTCCTGCACCAGGGCCAGCTCGATCTCCGCCTCGTACTGCTCGAGCTCTTCTTCGCTCAACTCACGACCGGGCTGTCCGCCGCTCTTTGATCTTCGCCGCCTTGCCGTAGCGATCCCTGAGGTAATAGAGCTTCGCTCGCCGGACGTCCCCCTGGGAGACGACTTCGATCCGGGCCACGGTCGGCGAGTGCACGGGGAACGTCCGTTCCACCCCCACACCGAAACTCACCTTGCGGACGGTGAACGTCTCCCGCACGCCGGAGCCTTGACGGCGGATCACCACGCCCTGGAACACCTGGACCCGCTCTCGGGTCCCTTCGACGACCCGGACATGGACACGTACCGTGTCGCCTGGGCGGAAGCCGGGGATGTCGGAGCGCAGGCTGTCCTGATCGATGACGTCGGTAGGGTGCACGAGCTAGGTATCGTAGCCGTGGTCGGCGAGGAGCTGGACCTCATCAGGGCGCAACCCGCCCCGTGCTTCGATCAGGTCCGGGCGCCGTTCGAGCGTGCGGCGAAGCCCCTGGGCCCGCCGCCATCGGGCCACCCGGCCGTGGTCCCCCGACAGGAGGACCTCGGGAACCTTCCACCCCCGGAACTCCGCGGGCCGCGTGTAGTGGGGGTACTCGAGGAGCCCGTCGGAGAAGCTCTCGTCCGCTGCCGACTCCGCGTTGCCCAAGACGCCGGGGAGCAGACGCGCTGTCGCCTCGAGGACGACGAGCGCCGCAGCTTCGCCGCCTGCGAGGACCACGTCACCGATGGAGAGCTCGCCATCCACCAAGTGATCGGCGACCCGCTGGTCGACCCCCTCGTAACGACCGCAGAGCAACGAGAAGCCCGAGCCCGAGGCCACGAGCTCCCGGACGACGCCCTGGTCCAACCTGCGCCCAGCCGGGCTGAGCAACAGCAGTGGCCGGGGCAGGCCTTCGTTCTGCTCGACCTGCTCGACTGCCCGAAAGACCGGTTCGGGCATGAGGACCATCCCGGGTCCGCCTCCGAACGGAGCGTCGTCGACGGAACGGTGGGGATCCGAGCTACCTGCACGGAGATCCCTCACCCGCAGGTCGAGCTGCCCCCCGCGACGGGCCCGTCCGAGAAGACTGACCTGGCAGAAGCCGTCGACGGCTTGCGGAAACAAGGTGAAAACGTCGACCCTCACGGGATCCGGACCCTCAATCGACCAGGCCCTCGGGGATGTCGACGATGATGTCGACATTGGGGCGATGGGCCGTGACGAACCGAAGAGGGATCATGGCCCCCCCTTCGAGCACCAAGAGGTCGCCGGCCGGGTGGGCTTCCACCGCTTCGACGGGTCCAAGCCGCCGCCCGTCGACCGACCAGACCACGGCACCGACCAGCTCGTGGACCCACAGCGTGCCGGGGATGTCGAGGGGCTCGGCGTACAGTCGGGTGCCGCGCAGCTCCTCGGCTGCGGTCCGGTTCTCCACGCCCTCCAAGCGCACGAGGTAACGCCCGCGATGTGCTCGAGCGCCCACCACGCGTAACCGGCGATCCGGGGTGAACAGCTCCGACCCTTCGTCCAGGCGACTCGTCTGGTTCGTCAGCAGGTCGACGACGACCTCGCCCGAGAGGCCGTGGGGCTTGACGATGCGACCGACTTCGAGCAGGCGCCGTTGTGCTGCCGAGGCGTCAGTGGTCGACGATGTCGACGTTGGTCTGTATCCCTTCACGGGCACCAGCCACAGCGACCAGGGTGCGTATCGCCTGCGCGGTCCGACCCCGCCGTCCGATCACCCGTCCCATGTCGCCGGCGGCGACATGAAGCCGGAGTCGAAGCAGGTCCCGCTGGCGTTCTGCCTCCACGACAACCGAATCTGGGTCATCGGCCATCGAACGAGCCAGGTAGGTGAGCACCGAGACGGGAACCGCCGCTTCGGTGCGGTTCCCCGCCATGTCGTCGACGGCGTCGCTGGCATCAGTGGTGATGGTGTTGATGTCGCCAGCCTCGTACTCCTGCGCCAGATCGCTCATCTGGACCTCGCGGCCACGAACTGGTCCCAGGCTCCCGACGCCCGAAGGAGGCGTTCCACCCGCTCCGTGGGCTGAGCCCCCTGGACCAGCCACTTCACCGCCTTGTCGTTGTCGATCCGGACCACTGCCTCGGATGCATGCTGGGACTCCCCTCTCGGAGCGTAGGTGCCCAGCAGCTCGAGAAACCGGCCGTCGCGTGGGGCGCGGCTGTCTGCGGCCACGACGCGATAGGTCGGTTGCTTCTTCTTCCCCATTCGGACCAGTCGGAGTTTCACTGCCACCGCGTTATTCTCGCAGATCCCAAGAGGGCGATTGGAGCGTCACGGCGGCGCGCACGCCGCTCATCGCCGTTTTGGCGGTGTCACACGCCCACCCTTTTTCTTCCGGCCCTTTGGGCCCCGGAGCCCGGCGGTCTCCCTTCCGCGCAGCCCCCCATCGGCCACAGCGCCTGGGAACGCTGCGGGGGACCCACCGAACAACGCACCGAGCCGTGCCGGCCCTCCCTTGAACATGCGCTGCATCTCGCGGAATTGGCGGAGCAAATCGTTGACCTCCTGCGGCGACGTCCCGCTGCCACAGGCGATCCGCACCCTGCGCGAGCCGTCGATGATCGAGGGGTCGCGACGTTCCGCTGGGGTCATGGAACGCACGATCGCCTCGACGCGCGACACCTTTTTGTCGTCCACCTGCTCGGCGGCCTGCCGAATCTCCTTCGACATGCCCGGCATGAGCTTCATGATGCTGCCGAGCGAACCCAGCTTCCTGACCTGCTGAAGCTGCTCGAGGAAATCGTCGAGCGTCAACCGCCCCTCGAGGAGCCGACTGGCCGATCGGGTGACGACCTCCTCGTCCATCGTCCGTTCGGCTTGCTCGATGAGGGTGAGGACGTCTCCCATGCCCAGGATCCGATCGGCCATGCGGTCGGGATGGAACAGGTCGAAATCGTTGAGACGCTCACCGGTAGAAGCGAAGACGATCGGCCTGCCGACCACCTGCTTGACCGAGAGCGCAGCGCCCCCCCGGGCGTCGCCGTCGAGCTTCGTCAGGATCACGCCGTCGAGGTCGAGTGCCGCGTGGAAGGCCGTCGCCGTCGCCACCGCGTCTTGACCGATCATGGCGTCGACGACGAAGAAGGTGTAGTGCGGAGACGTCACGGCAGCGATCTGGCGCACCTCGTCCATGAGTGCTTGATCGACCGACAGGCGACCCGCGGTGTCGATGATGCAGACGTCGCGGCCAAGGCGCCTCGCCTCGGCGACCCCGGCCTCGGCGACCGCGACCGGGTTCGTTGCCTCGCTGAAGACCGAGATCCCTGCCTGTGCACCCAGGACGCGCAGCTGCTCGACGGCGGCCGGACGTTGGAGGTCCGCCCCGACGAGGAGCGGGTTCCTCCCCTGCTGCCGCCACCATCGGGCGAGCTTCGCAGCGGCAGTCGTCTTGCCCGATCCCTGGAGGCCCGCGAGGAGCACGACGGTGGGAGGACGGGGAGCATAGGTGAGGCGAAGCGGCTGGCCACCGAGGACCTCGATCAACTCCTGGTGGACCGCCTTGATGACCTGCTGTCCCGGGGTCAGGCTCCGGGCGAGCACCTCGCCGGAGCACCGCTCGCGCACCGCGGCGACGAACTGTCTTACGACCCCGACCTCGACGTCCGCTTCGAGCAGCGCGCTTCGGATCTCGCGCAGCGCTTGGTCGATGTCGGCGTCGGAGAGGCGCCCACGGTTGCGCAAGCGGCCGCTGATCCGCTCGAGACGCTCGGACAGTGCTTCGAACATGTAAAACGCAGGCTATCTGGACGACCCGGGTCCGCAAGCGGAGCGCCGGCTACCCGAGCAGCGCAGCGACGAAGGCCCCGGGATCGAAGGGGACGAGGTCATCGGGCCCCTCGCCGAGGCCGACCAGCTTGACCGGAAGCCCGAGCTGGCGCTCGATGGCGACCACAACGCCACCCTTCGCCGAACCGTCGAGCTTGGTGAGCACGACGCCGGTCACACCGACGGCCTCGGTGAACAAGCGGGCCTGGGTGAGCGCGTTCTGACCCGTCGTCGCGTCGAGCACCAACAGCACCTCGCTCACGCGCCCGGGCGGCCGGTCGGCCACCCGGCGGATCTTCTTCAGCTCCTCGACGAGGTTCACCCGGGTGTGCAATCGCCCGGCGGTGTCGGCGAGCACGAGGTCGTTCCCTCGGGCCGCAGCACGCTGGACGGCGTCGAAGACCACGGCACTGGGGTCACCGCCCTCAGCCCCTTGGACGATCTCGGCGCCAATCCGGTCCGCCCACTGCGCCAGCTGCTCGCCCGCGGCAGCTCGGAAGGTGTCCCCTGCAGCCAGCAGGACCCGCTTGCCAGCCGCCATCTCGCGCTTGGCGACCTTGGCGACGGTGGTCGTCTTCCCGACGCCGTTGACCCCGAGGAACAGCCAGACATTGGTCACTCCGGATTCAGGATCGAAACGCAGGGAGCGATCCTGGGTCGACAGCATGGCGCGGAGCTCATCCTCGAGGGCGGTCAGCAGTTCCTCCCCCCCGCCGACCGACCGGGAATCGAGACGGTGGCGAAGCTCCTCGGTCGTGGGGAGACCGACGTCAGCCCGCAGCAAGACCTCTTCGAGCTCCTCCCACACGCCCGAGTCGATCGAGGGGCGGAGGCGCAGGGCCCGGAGTGCCGCGAAGACGCCTCGGGTCTTCCCCAGGCGCTCCTCGATCCGGGCAGGGTGCACAGGCGGTGCGGGAGCTGCTTCGGTGGCAGCCGGCTCGGTCGGCGGCGCAGCCGGTGCAGGGGCCGCCTCGGGCAGGGGCCGCGCGGGGGCCGGGGGTGCGGGAGGCGGCACCGGGGCACGCCGGCGCACCAGGACCACGCTCGACACGCCCACGACCACGACGAGGACGCCAAGGACGATCCACAGGACGATCATCTGGAGGGCTCTGGAACCTTTTGACTCAGGACCTTCGACGACCCCCCTGGTGCCATCGTCACCCCGTAGAGCACGTCGGCCAGCTCCATCGTCCGCTTCTGATGGCTCACGATGATGAGCTGCGCCTCATTGCGGAACTCGGTCACCAGGTTCAAGAACCGGTGGAGGTTCACGTCGTCGAGCGCCGCCTCGACCTCGTCCATCAGGTAGAAGGGCGACGGCCGGCTCTTGAACACCGCGAACAAGAACGCCAGTGCCGACAGTGCTCGTTCACCGCCCGAGAAGAGTGCGACCCGTCGGACGTTGCGTCCGGCGGGTCGGATCTCGACATCCACCCCGGTGTTGAGCAGATCCTCGGGATCGGTCAGGACCAGGCGACCCGTCCCGCCGGGGAAGAGCACCTCGACGAGCGAGGAGAAGTGTTCGTTGACGTCCCGCACGGCCTCGGCAAAGGTCTGTTCGATCTGCCGGTCCAACGTTCTCATGAGCTCCTGGAGCTCCCGGCGCGCCGAGCGGATGTCGTTCATCTGATCGTCGAGCTCCCGGTAGCGACGCTCGAGATCGGAGAGCTCTTCGAGTGCCAGCGGGTTGACGGGGCCCAAGGCGGCCAGCTGCTCGGACAGCCACTGGACGCGCGCGGCAGGAGTGGTGCCGTCGGGAAGCTCAGGGCACGGTGCCCCCATCACCTCCTCGGGGCTCGCTCGAAGCTCCCGGGCGATGGTTTCGACTAGGGCCTCCCGCCGCACCGCCGTGTCGGTCAGCTCGAGCTCCAGTGCTCGGATGCGGTCCCGCACCACTGCGAGACGGCGTTCGGTCGCCACGCGGTCCCGACGAAGCGCCTCCAGGCGCTCGCCGCCGGCGCGCAAGGCTTCGACCTGGCGGAGGTGCGCATCCTCGAGCCCGCTCACAAGGCCCTCGAGCTCCTTGCCCAGCGTGACGACCAGAGCCAGCAATCGGTCCAACACGCGCGAGACCTCCTCGAGACGCTGGCGGCGGGCCGCAGCCCGCTCCCGCTCCTCGGCGTGACCCTGCAGGCGCCGTTCGACCTCGGCCAATCGATGCGTGAGGACTCGGCGACGCTCCTCGACCCCAGCGAGCGCGATCTTCAGCCGCTGGCGCTCGGCCTGGCGCTCGGCTCGCTCGGCCACCGATGCCTCAAGGTCGGGAAGGGAACGGCGAAGCGCTGCAAGTGCCTCGGCGTCCGCTTGGCATCGATCGCGCGCCTGCGCCAGTGCCTCACGGGCAGAACGGAGCTCCTCGCCAACGCGTTCACGCTCGCTCCGTCGGGCACGGCGCTCGACGCGTGCCGTGGCGATCATGCCGTCGTGCGCGTCGAGACGTCGTGCCGCAGCGGTCGCAGCCGCACGGACATCCTCGAGGGCTTCTCGGGCACTCTGGAGGGCCGAGAACGCGGCATCGGCCTCCCGGCTGCACTCCGCCGCCTGTGCCGCGGCTCGTTCCACCGCCGCCGCGGTCACGACCCCGTCGGAGGAACGAACCTGCCAGCCCGATGGGGCGAAGCGGTCGCCGTGGGCGGTAACGACGACCAGCTCCGGATGCTCGATGGCCACATCCACGGCCTGCTCCCAGCTCTCGACCAGGACTGCCGAGCCGACGAGCCCGTCGAGCACCCGGTCGATGGCGGGGCTTGCCCGAACATGGCTGCGGACGAGCGCAGCGCCCGGCGGCAGGGTACGAACGTCGACGGGTGCCGTAGCGGCGAGCGGCAGGAGCGCGCCGGTCGTTCCGCTGGTGCGCAGCCGCTCGACCGCCCCGCGAGCGGCGTGCTGGTCATTGACCACCACGGCGGAGAGGGCGGCGCCAACTGCCGCCTCGAACGCCACCTCCCAGCCGGGATCGATGTCGACCAGCTCGACCAGCGAGCCGACCACCCCATCCACCCCTTCGAGGACCTCCCGACCCCCTGCCCCCTGGAGCTCCTTCAATGCCCGTGCGAGCGCGTCGGCGCGGGCGTCCGCGCGGTGGCGCTCCTCGTCGGCACGACGAGCCGCCCGCTCGGCCTCGTCGGCCGCCTCGAGCGCACGGTCGACGCGGGCCACACTGTCGGCAACCAGGGCCGCCAAGCGCGCTCGTTCGTCGGTGAGCTGTTCCTCACGCGCTGCGAGCGCGGCATCGGCCGCCTCGAGCTCGGCCAGCCTGGTCGCCAGGGTCTCGACGCGAACCTCCAGGCTCTCCAGGGGCGCCTGCTCGAGGGAGCGCACGAGCAGCTCGATGCGAGACTTCGCCGCGCGCAAGGCCTCCTCCGGCGAATGGTCCGCGGGCTCCTCGGGGAGGGGACCCAGCGCCGCCGCCTCCTGATCGGCTGCCTTGAGATCGCTGGCGAGGCGTGCGGCCTCGGCCTCGAGGGTGGAGACCACGTCGACGTCGGCGGCGGCGTCCAGCGCCGCGCCAACCCCACGGCGGCGCTCGCGCATGAGCTCAGCGCTCCCCTTCGCTCGTTCGAGCAGCGCCCGAGCCTTGCCCAGGGTCGAAGCGAGATCGTCCTCGCGTCGAGAAGCCAGCTCGTTCGCGGCGGCGGAGGCAGCGACGTCCACGGCGGACAGCGTCGCTTCGAGCTCCTCGCACTCCTCCTGCAAGGCGCCCAGCTTCTCGTTCGCCGAACGCTCGCGTTCAGCCAAGGTGAGGAGCTCGACCCCAGCGAGATGGCGCCGAAGCGCCATGAGCTCGGCGGACAGCTCGGCGTGGGAGCGGGCAGCGGCAGCCTGCCGCTCCAGCGGCCGGATCTGGCGCCGGACCTCTCGCAGGAGGTCCCCCAGGCGTTCGAGGTTCTCTTGCGTCGCCTCGAGGCGGCGCTCCGCTCGTTCTCGGCGACGCCGGTGCTTGCGCACGCCGGCGGCATCTTCGATGATGGCGCGCCGGTCCTCCGGCCGGGCGCTGAGAACGGTCTCGAGCTGGCCCTGGCCGATGATCATGTGCTGGTTCCGCCCCACGCCGGTGTCGGAGAGCAGCTCCTGGACGTCGAGCAGACGACACGGCTGGCCGTTGATGGCGTACTCGCTCTCCCCGGAGCGGAAGAGCAGGCGGGTGATCGTCACCTCGGCCATCTCCAACGGCAGCTTGCCCGAGGAGTTGTCGATCGTCAGGGAGACCTCGGCGCGACCGAGGGCGGGACGGCTCGCGGTCCCGGCGAAGATCACGTCCTCCATTCGCTGCGACCGCAGCGCACGGGGTCCTTGCGCCCCCATGACCCACGTCACCGCATCGACCACGTTGGACTTCCCACTCCCGTTGGGGCCGACGACGACGGTGATCCCCGGCTCGAAGTGCAAAACGGTGGGCTCTGCGAAGGACTTGAACCCTTTGATGCTGAGGGACTTCAAGAACACGGATCTCTCACACCTGACAGTGCTCGCAGAAGAACGTCGAACGCCCTCCGGTCTTCACCCGGACGATCGGATTCCGACAACGCCGGCACGGCTGGCCTTCTCGGTCGTAGACCTGGTGCTGTCCCTGGTACTCGCCGACCTCGCCGAAGAGATCGCGGTACTGCTCGTCGGCGAGAGTCGAGCCGCGATGCTTCACGGCCTCGGTGAGCGTCTCGACCATGGCCCGATACAAGCGGCGGACCTCGGTCGTCGACAAACTGTCCGACAGCCGGTCGTAGCGGAGCCCGGAAGCGAAGAGGATCTCGTCGGAGTACAGGTTCCCGATCCCGGCGACGAACTGCTGGTTCATGAGGAGGGCTTTGAGACCACAGTGATGTGCCCGCAACAGTAGGGCGAAACGCTCCCAGCTCATTGGATCCTCGAGCGGATCAAAGCCCAGATGGTCCAGCTCAGGCGGGACCCCCTTGGGTGCCGCCGAAACGAACAGCTCTCCGAAGGTGCGCGGATCTACGTAACGGAGCTCTCCGCCCTGGTGGAAGGCGATGACGACGTGGGTGTGCTTGGGCTTGGGCTCCTTGCCGTCACGCACCCTGAACAGCTGGCCGCTCATCCCGAGGTGAATGACGAGCACGTCCCCGCTGTCAAGGGTCATGAGGAGGTACTTTCCGACTCGACCCACGGCCTTGATCGTCCGACCTTCGAGGAGAGCCCGAAAGTGCTTCGCGCTCTGGTGCCGGCGGACCGAGCGGCCGTTGGCGACCGCGACCGCACGAATCTTGCGACCGACCACCTCCTTCGCCAGGTCCTGGCGAAGCGTCTCGACCTCGGGAAGTTCAGGCATCGCAGAGCTCTGGCCAGGCCATCATCGCCGCCGCCTGCTCAGCTTCCTTCTTCGAAGTGCCCTCCCCACGTCCGCGGCAAACCCCACCGACGTAGACCTCCGCCACGTACCGGCGGTCGTGATCCGGCCCGGAGCCAACGACGACGTAACGTGGCACTCCTTCCCCACGCCGAGCCGTCAGCTCCTGGAGGCGGCTCTTGTGATCGAACTCGTTCGGCTCCGCCGCCGCCTGTTCGATCCGGTCCGAGAGCAGCCGCAGCACCAGGGTCCGCGACGCTTCCCAGCCGCCGTCGAGGTACACGGCCCCGACCACCGCCTCCAAGGTGTCGGCGAGAATCGACACCTTGGTCCGACCTCCAGAGGCCTCCTCGCCCTTCCCGAGCAACAGGTGGGGTCCGAGTGCGAGGCTACTGGCAACCTGGGCAAGTACCCGAGCGTTCACGACGGCTGCCCGGATCTTGGCGAGCCGGCCTTCGGGGGCTTCGGGATAGCGCCGATAGCAGTCCTCGGCGACGACCAGCCCGATGACCGCGTCCCCGAGGAACTCCAGCCGCTCGTTGGAGGGGACGCCCTCCTGCTCGCCACACCAGCTTCGGTGGGAGAGCGCCTGTTGCAGCAACGAGCGGTCTCGGAAGCAGTAGCCCAACCGCTCGAGGAGAGGCGTCTGGTTCAACCCACTTGCAGCTTGGCGGCCACGTAGTCCACGGCGTCCCGCACAGTCCGAAGGTCCTCGAGGTCTTCGTCTTCGATCCGGAACCCTACCGTGCGCTCGCCGAGCTCCTCCTCCAATGCCTCCACCAGCTCGATGAGCGCCAGCGAATCGGCCTTGAGGTCCTCGAAGGACGACGATTCGGCGATCGCGGCTGGATCGATCTCGAGAATGTCCGCCAACTCGTCCCGGATGAGCGCAAAGATGCCTTCGCGGTCCAGCGGTCCCCGGTCGATGTGCGTCTCTGCAGGTGCCACGGCAGGGCGAATGTTACCCCGCAGACCAGTCGTCAGAGTGCAGCGCCCAACCGGTCGACCAGGCCCCTGGCAGCGAGGTCGTGCGCAACCCGGATCGCGTTGGCGATCGCCACCGAAGAGGACGACCCGTGGCTGATCACGCAGATCCCCCGAACGCCCAGCAACATCGCACCACCGGTGTTCTCGGGGTCGAGCCGGGCAAGCACCGGCGTCAGGTGGGGAGCGAGCACGGCAGCTGCGGCCTTGGTCTGCTCGTCATGGTCGAAGACCTCAGCAAGCAGACGCCCAGCGTAGCGGAGGGTGCCCTCGGCGGTCTTCAGCGCGACGTTGCCGGTGAACCCATCGGTGACTACGACATCAGCCGGACAACCGAGCAGGTCCCGCCCTTCCACGTTCCCCACGAAGCGGACCCCGGGAACCCCCGCGCGCAAGAGCTCGCTCGTCTCCTTGACGAGGGTCGTTCCCTTCGAGGCCTCCTCCCCGATGGACAGGAGCGCCACAGTGGGGTTGGCGATCCGGTAGCGCTCGATCGCGTAGGCAGCCCCCATCTGGGCGAACTGGACCAGCATCTGGGGAGTGCACTCGGCATTCGCTCCAGCGTCCACGAGCACTGCAGGCTCCGCCCCCCTGCGGGGGAGCGGGATGGCGATGCACGGCCGGATCGCGCCACGCAAGCGCCCCATCCGCAACAACGCTGCCGCCATGGTGGCGCCCGTATTGCCGGCGCTGACCATCGCAGCGGCCTTGTGGTCTCGCACCAGCTCCGCGGCCCGGACGAGCGAGGAATCCTTCTTCCGCCGGACGGCACCAGCAGGATCCTCCCCCATCCCGATGACCTCGCGGCAGGCGACGAGCTCGATCCCCGCAGTGTCTCCGATCTGCTCGGGCGGCCCGACGAGGACGACGCGAAGGCCTTCCTCGGCAGCGCGACGAGCGCCCGCAACGACATCTGCCGGGGCGCGGTCTCCGCCCATCGCGTCGACGGCGACCGGCAATGGGGCGTTCACTCGACTTCGACCGCGGTACGCCCTTTGTACCAGCCACAGGTCGGACACACCACGTGTGGCTGCTTGACCTGCTGGCAATGCGGGCAGATGCTGCGAGCCGGGGCACGCAACGTCCAGTTCGCGGCGCGCCGGCTACGGGTCTTGGACTTGGAGGTCTTCTTCTTCGGAACGGCCATCTCGTGCTCCTGGATCAGCGGAGGGCGTCGAGGCTAGCCCAACGCGGGTCACGGGGCGCGACGCACGAACACGATTCGACGTTGCGGTCCGCGCCGCATTGCGGACACAGCCCACGACAGCCCACGTCGCACAGTGGCGCGAGGGGGAGCTCCGTGGCAACGACGTCGTGGACCAGCACCTGGAGGTCGAGCTCGTCATCGACGATCGGGTACGCCTCGTCGTCGGGATCGGGACTGAAGCGTTCGCGCACCTCGACCTCGAGCTGCCCGCCAACGGGGGCAATGCAGCGGCGACAGACCCCTGTCCAGGGCACTGAGACCGTTCCGGTGACCATGATGCCTCCGGGGTAGGAGTCCAGCACCACGTCGCAGACCGCCTCTGCACCCTCGGGCAGCCGGCTGTCGGCACTCGTGGCCGGGGTGAGGGCGTGGTCAGGATCCGCGGGGCCACGTCGCAGCTCGTGACGCCGAGCCCCGACCTCCTTGCGCAACCGGGCAACATTGACCTGGAAGGCACCCATCAGATTCCCTCACGCCATGTCCTGGTCGAAAAAGCCCTCGGTGGCTTCCTCCGCGGCCGACGGCCGCGGAGGCGGTGGCGGCGAGGAGCTCGCCTGGAGCTTCTGACGTCCGGCATGCACCGTGCGCATGACCCGGTCGAGAACGATCTCCATGCTGGCGAGACGCTGGTCGCAGTAATCCTCCGTTTCGTGCCGCAACCGCCGGGCATCCTCGTTGGCGTCATCGAGGATTCGCTGCGCGACCTTGTTCGCCTGGCGAACGATGTCGGTCCGCGACACCATCCGTTCTGCCTGGGCCCGTACCTCTTCCATCAGCGCCTCGGCCTCCCGTGCGCGCTCGGCGAGGAACTCGTCGCGCTCGCGCAAGAGCCATCGCGCTTGGCGAAGCTCGTCGGGGAGCTTCTCCAGTGCCTCGGAGAGCAGGGCCACCAGCTCGTCCCGGGAGACCAGGACCGAGGCCGACAACGGCATGGCCTTGGCAGAGTTGACGAGATCGAGCGCTTGGCGGATGAGCGTCTCGGCATCAGGCTGCGAAGACGCCTGGAGCTGCTCCGCGGTCTCGCTGAACTCTGAGGTGGTCATGGCTGAGGGATCCCGAACCGCTCGTTCAGACGACAGATCACAGGCTTGGGCACGAAGGGAGAGACGTCCCCTCCGTACCGTGCGACCTCGCGGATCAGCTTCGAAGCGATGAACGAATGTGAGGAGGTCGTTGGGATGAACACCGTCTCGATTCCTGAAAGCTGACGATTCATCTGCGCCATTTGCAGCTCGTTCTCAAAGTCCGAAACGACGCGCAGCCCTCGAACGATCACGGTGGCGCCCACGCTCCTGGCAACCTCGACCACCAGGGTGCTCATCGACACGGTCTCCACCGTCGACAGATGCGCCACCGAGTCCTCGATCATCTCACGGCGAGCCTGGAGGTCGAAGAGCGCCTCGCCTTTCTGCGGGTTGCGCAGGATGGCGACGATCACCCGATCGAAGAGCCGGACCGCGCGTTCAACCACCTCCAGGTGGCCGTTGTGGAACGGATCGAAGGAGCCGGGATAAAGCGCGATGCTCATGGCTGCACACCCACGATGGTGATGAGCGTACCGCCGTAGCGCCTCGATTTCGACGTTTTCCACGGAGGCGGCGCGACCACGGCATCCCGAGACTCGAGGACCGCCACGTCGGCTCGAAGCCGGGACAAGACCCCTCGCCAGTCGCCGAACGCGTACGGGGGGTCACAAAACGCGAGGTCGTAGTGCGGCGCTCGCTCCAGCCACTCCGGGAGCTGCGCTCGGACGAGCGTCACGTGCGCATCGGCCAGGCCCACCGCACGCAGGTTCGCTCGCACCGCAGCGAGGGCCTCGGGGTCCCGGTCGACGAAGGTAACGGTCTGTGCGCCACGCGAGAGCGCTTCGAGCCCCATCGCCCCACTTCCGCAGAACAGGTCGACCACGGAAAGGCCTTCCACCCCGCCTGTCGAGCCCAGGATGTCAAAGACGGCCTCACGAACCCGGTCACCGGTGGGCCGGACCCCGGTCGGCAGGCGAGCCGAAAGGCGCCGACCCCGGCTGCGGCCCCCGATGACCCGCACGAGCTCATCGTAGTGAGCGTGCGAGCGCATCGACCGGATTGAGCTGTGCGCGCTGCCAGCGGGGGATGGGGGGTGGACGGCCTTCAGCTCTCGAGCAGGTAGCGAGCCTCCGCGTCGTCCAGGAAGAGCCGAAGCTCGTCCGCAAGGAGCTGGTGCGCCGCGAGGTCCGGATCCGCGTCGAGGATCGCCTTGGCCGCCGCCCGAGCCGGCTCGACCAGATGACGATCGCGCTGCAGCGAGGTGAGACGAAAGCTTCCGGCTCCCGATTGCCGGGCACCGAGGACCTCTCCCTCCCCACGGAGCCGCAGATCGATCTCGGCCAGCTCGAATCCATCGTTCGTGCGCTCCAGCGCTCCGAGCCGTTCACGCGCGTCGGCGGTCGTAGAGCGACTGAGCAAGTAGCACCAGCTCGGGGCTGATCCCCGCCCGACGCGCCCCCGGAGCTGGTGGAGCTGGGCCAGCCCGAAGCGTTCGGCATTCTCGATGACCATCACCGTGGCATCCTTGACGTCGATCCCGACCTCGATGACGGTCGTTGCGACCAGCACGTCGATGAGACCGCGACGAAAGTCGGCCATCACCGACTCCTTCTCAGCAGTCGGCATCTGCCCATGAAGGAGCGCGAGGCGCAGGTCAGGGAAGACCTCCTGGCGCAGCCGACGGAACTCCTGCTCGGCCAGTTCCACGAGCGGGCAGACCACGTACGCCCTGTGGCCGGAGGCCACCTCGCTGCGCACGCGGGCCCAGGCCCGTTCCTCGGCTTTCGCATCCCGCGCCCAGATCGTCTCCACCGGTGAGCGCCCCGGAGGAAGCTCCTCGAGCACCGTGAGGTCAAGATCGCCGAAGACGATCATCGCAGCGGTGCGCGGGATGGGGGTCGCCGTCATGACGAGCAGGTCGGTCGCCTTCTGGCCCTTGGTGCGAAGCGTTGCCCGCTGGTCGACGCCGAATCGGTGCTGTTCGTCGATCACCACCAGGCCCAGCGAGCGGAAACGCACGCCCTCGGTGAGCAGGGCATGGGTCCCGACCACGATGTCGACGCCCCCATGGGCCAGCTCGCGTAGCGTTCGCCGACGCTGCGCCGAGGGCGTCCGGCTCGTCAAAAGGGAGATCATCAACGGGCGCTCCCCCTCGAGCCGCGTGGCGTCGGGGAGCATCAGGGATCCGGTGAGCGAACGCAGCCCGAAGAAGTGCTGCTCGGCCAAGACTTCAGTCGGCACCATCAGGGCGCCCTGGTGCCCGCCCTGCACCGCCACCAGTAGGGCGAGCGCGGCGACCACGGTCTTGCCGGAGCCGACGTCTCCCTGGAGGAGACGGTGCATCGGCGTCGGAGCACCCAGGTCCGCCAGGATGGTCTCGAAGGCCTTCTCCTGGGCAGCGGTGAGATCGAAGGGGAGGCTCTCCTTGAACCGTCGCAGCAGGGGCCCGCAGGTCGCCTCGTGTCGGACGGCATCGAGGTCCTCCTCGACCGCACGGCGCTGGAGCAACAACGTGAGTTGCACGCGGAACAGCTCATCGAAGACCAATCGGCGGCGGGCAGGCGCGACCTCCTCGAGGGAGGAGGGAAGATGGATCCTTCGCATCGCGGTGGTTCGGTCCATGAGCTTGAGTCGCTCCCGCCAATGCGGCGGGAGCGGATCGGCGAACGTCCCTGCACGATCCAGCGCCTCTTCGACCCACGCCCCGAGCTCCCAGCTGTTGAGGCCGGCCTTCGCCGAGGCCGGATAGACCGGCACGACTCGAAGGGTGCGCCGAGGGGCGTCCCCCCGTGTCAGGAGGTCCACCACAGGGTTGACCATCTGACGGAGGCCACGAAAGACGGTCAACTTCCCGAAGAGCAGCACCTCGGAGCCGACGGGGAGCTGGTGCTCGCGGTAGGGCTGGTTGAAGAACACCACGGTCATCCGGCCGCTGCGATCGGCGACGTCGAGCTCGACCCGGACCCGACCGGAGCGGTCACGACGGCGTCGGCTGCGCTGGACGACCGCGAGCACGACCGCCTCGTCGCCCACCGCGAGGTCGGCCACGTCTGCCGTGCGAGTACGGTCGATATAGCGACGAGGAAACGTCGTGAGGAGATCGAAAACGGTTCGGATCCCCAGCGTGCCGAGCGCCGCAGCCTTGCGGGGCGAGACGCCACTGAGCACCGAGATGGGCAGCTCGTGGAGCTGCCGGAGACGCCGCCCAGCGGTCACTCGATCCCGAACAGGTACGGGTACAGGGGCTGTCCGCCGTGGTGCACCTCCACGGCCATCCCGGGGTGGACCTCTTTCACCCACTCGGTGATCCGACGCGTCTCCCCCGGCGTCGAACCTTCCCCTTCGATCACGGTGAGCAACTCGTGGCCATCTTCGACGAGCTTGCCCAAGAGCGCGCACGCCGCAGCCGAGGGTGAGTCGGCGACGGCGAGCACGCCTTTGCGGGAGACGCCGATCCAGTCACCGGCCCGAACCGCCCCTGCTTCGGTGTTCGCGTCGCGGACGGCCCGGGTCACCTCGCCCGAGACGACGCGCGCTGCCGAGGCTCGCATGGCCGCCTCGTTGTCCGCGACCCCGGCACCAGGGTCGTAGGCGAGGAGCGCGGCAAAGCCCTCGAGGATGCTCTTCGTGGCGACCACCCGTACCCGTTTGTGGGTGAGCGCCTCCACCTGCTCGGCAACCAGGTGGATGTTCTCGTTGTTGGGCAAAATGACGACCTGGTCGGCCTCGACGGACTCCACGGCATCGAGGATCTCCTTGGTCGAGGGGTTCATGGACTGGCCGCCGACGACGTGGTGGTGAACCCCGAGCGACCGGAAGATGCGAGCGATGCCGTCACCGGTCACGACGGCCACCACGTCGGTCACCGGCGCTGGCATCGCTGGCGGTGCAGTGGAAGGGGCGCCCTCACGGACCCATCGCTCCTCTTCCACCTGCTCGCGCAGGTCGGTCACGCGAATGTTGCGTGGCCGGCCGCAGTCCAGCGCCGCCTCGATCGCCGCACCGACGTCGTCGGTGTGGATGTGGCAGTTCCACAGTCCCTGTCCCCCGACGACGACGATGGAGTCCCCGATCCCGGCCCAGACCTCCTTGAACGCATCGATCGCGTCGTCGGGGGCCTCGAGGAGGTACATGACCTCGTACCGCAGGTCCCCGGGGCCCTCCGGCCACAACGTCGCGCCACGGATCTCCTCGCCCACTGCAGGAGCCGGGAGCGCCCGCCCCTCGACGGCCGCGGCCAACGCATCGAAGAGCAAGACGTAGCCTGCACCACCGGCGTCGACGACCCCGGCCCGTGCGAGGGCCTCGAGCTGTTCGGGGGTGCGAGCGAGTGCCGCGCTGGCGGCTCGCTGGGCGGCCTCGATGACGCCGAGCACGTCCTCATCCCCGGTGACCCCCGTCGCTGCGCCTTCCGCGGCCGCGTCGGCCACCGTGAGGATCGTGCCCTCGACGGGACGAACCACGGCCTCGCGCGCGAGCTTGGCGCCCACTGCGAGTGCCTCGCCGAGGTCTGTGGCACCAGGGTTCTCGAGCGCTCCGAGGCGCTCTGCGATGCCCCGAAGGAGCTGGGAAAGGATCACTCCGGAGTTCCCTCGCGCCCCCATCAGCGACCCGTGCGCGATCGCTGCGCAGACTTGCGCCATGGAGGGCCGATCCCCCAGCTCCTCGAGCTCGCGGACCACCGACTCAACGGTGAGCATCATGTTGGTCCCCGTGTCGCCGTCGGGCACGGGGAAGACGTTGAGCCGATTGATCGCCTCCTGGTGTGAACCGAGGAGGCTCCGGTAGGACGACATCGCCTCCTTCAAGGAGGTGGGCGTCAGCTGCCCCATCGGGTCGATGCTAACGTTGCGTCCTCGCTATGGCAGCGGTGTGCGACTTCTGCGGCAAGAGGCCCTCGTTCGGCATGCGCCTGAGCCACTCGCATCGGCGGACGAAGCGGCGATGGTCACCCAACATCCAGCGGGTCCGCGCCCTCGTCGATGGCTCGCCGCGGCGCGTGCACGTGTGCACCTCGTGCATTCGCGCTGGACGGGTGATCAAGCCACCGCCCCGGGCCCGCTGACGCACCCGCTCGCCAATCCCCGTAGCCGCAGGGCATCGCCGAACAGGCCGCCGCCACCGCGAGGGACACCCCTCCTGACCCAACCGGTCTGACGAAGGCCGGCCGGAGCGGTCGGTTTTCCAACGGGTAGAGGACCGCCCCCGCTACGGGCAGGTGCCGCTGGCCGGAGGACCAACGGTGAGGGTGCCGTTGGTCGTCGTCATCGGACCGGGCAGGGAGGTCGTACAGGTCGCCCCCTGGACCACGGCGGACGAGACCTGCTCCCACGACGGAGTGCCGGGGCTCAGGTAGTACGGCAGCGTCACGTACTGAAGGCGGCTGTCCCACAGGTAGTACTTCGAGTACCCGGTGGAGAGGCTCGAGCCCGAGAAGGTACCCACGGCACCGCGGTAGTCCTGGGAGATCGCTCCATACACGTCGAGCGCGCCCTCGGTGGTCCCGAGCGAGTAGTTGTTGACGGCGAAGGAGTCGTTGAGCGCCAGGATGCCCGCGTCGATCGTCAGCCCGATCGTCGGGGGCTGCGCACCGGGGGTCCCAGGATCGCACAGCGGCACCTGCGGCGAGGTGCCGCTGCAGGGGGGCTGGATGCCGGTTGCATACGTCCCGCCCCACCATGACTGCGCGGTGGTCACCGGCCGGTTGACCTCGACGAAATGGTAGGCGACCAGCCCCAGGGAGTCGTTGGTCGAGGTCGCCGTCCCCGAGTTGTACTGGCACTGGCCGGTGTAGGTGCTGTTGAAGCCCGGACCGCAGTCCGCGGTGGTGTAGGTCAGGTTCCCGTCAACGACGATGTCGTTCTGGCTCGCCACCGTGACGTTGCCGGCGACCCCCGAGATCGCACCGCTGGGCAGCCGCAGCGGCGCGGGCAGCGACGACGAGGTCGTGGCATTGCTGACGAACGCGTCACCCTCGCAGTCGGGCGTCGAGGTCTGGCCGTCGTAGAAGCCCAGCTGGGAGTTCGAACCGTTGTGGCCGCTGCCGTAGAACGTCCCGGTGTCATCGAAGGGGTTGGCGCCCGAGTAGCACGTCTGGCTGGCGGGGGTGTTCTGGACGAAGACGACCCCGTTCGCAGGCACCAGCACCGCGGTCCCGTTCCCGCTGGCCCCGAGGCACAGGTTCTGGTTCGTGCTCAGGTTGTCCTCGTCGACGGTGCCCGAGCGGGGGGTGTCCGGGCTGATCACGTTCATGTAGGGCGTGCCACCCTGGACGTAGAAGGTGAGCATCGTCGGCCCCGAGTACAGACAGCCATTCGCTGCAGCGATCGAGGCCAGCTGGGAGTTGGTGGACGGGATGGGCTCGAAGGGGGCGTTGTCCTTGCTGTTGGCCGTGTCGTAGAGGCCCACGTCGGAGGTCGCGTTCGCGCAGCCCGGCGGGCTGCCATGGTTGCCGTCGAGCGGGTCGACGAAGAGGCAGTTCGGGTCGTGGGTGGTGACCGTCGAGGGGACCGACGGGGAGCCGGTGTACCCGAAGTTGGGGCCCCCGGAGACATAGATCGAGTCATTCGAGTAGACGGGCCCGATGAGCACGTCGTTGGGCCCGAAGAACACCTCCGAGCAGCCGCTGCCGGGGCCGTCGTAGTTGTTGTTCCAGTCGTAGGTGCAACTGCCCCCACCGTTGGGGTCCGTGGCCTCGTAGTTGCTCCACCACAGGTGTGTCAAGAACCCGTTCTCGGGCTTCAAGATCGCGATCGTCGACTCGTAGGCAAGCCTCGATCCGAACCCAGCCTTCCCGTAGACCTGTTCCTTGAGGTACAGCAGGTTCGCGCCGCTCGTCGCGACCGGCATCGTGCAGGCGGTGTTGAAACAGAACTGTGGGTTCGTCCATTCGTAGTACTCCGGGACCGTGGCGCTGGTGTTGGGAACCTCGACCCAGTGGTCGAGCGCCTGGAGGTTCGCCGTCGGGCACGCGGCCACCTGTCCGACGTTCTGGCTGTTGCAGTTGACCAGGTTCGGGTTCGCGTCGATGGTCGCCAGGTACGAGTCGACCCCGGACTGGAGGGCACGGTACGCGAGGTGCTCGATGACGTCGTTCTGCACGAGTGGATAGTGCTGGATCGTCGTTGCTGCGAGGATGCCTGCGGTCATCGTGAGCAGCAAGACGATGCCCAACACCATCCCCAAGGCAGCCTGGCCCTGCTCGATGATCCTGTGACGCCGCCGCATCATCCCACCATGGGCTCGTAGGTCGACGAGGCGTTTGAGAGGAGGTAGACCGTGGTCGAGTCCTCGGCCTGGTTCCCTGCGTCGCGTCCCGTCGAGCCGTTCACCTGGAGATCGATCGTGACGGCCCTGACCTCCGCGGGAGCGCAGTTGACGAGGGGCTGGGAGGCGGTGCCGGTGGTGCAGGTGTTGAAGACCGAGTCATCGGTGACCTGCTGGGGTGCCGAGTACGAGGTGGAGCCGTTCGAGTAGGTCGTGACCACCAACCAGTAGGTGAAGATCGAGGGGTTCTTCACGCCCTTGACGGTAAGCAAGGTCCTGGGTTCCCCGAAGCTGCAGCTCGTCGTGGCGTAGTCAAAGGGACAGGTCCCGGCCTCAGCGCGAGCCTCGGTCACCGTGAACACCGAGGGGTCGGCGCACTGGCCATCGGACACCGGTGCGCAGCCGGCCGTGACCTGTGCCGGTCCGTTCGGATCGCCCACGTTCGTGTAGAAGGTCATCGAGGTGGGCGAGAGCGAACCGGTCACGAACGCAGGGACGGGCAGGCCGGTCGAGGAAGAGGGCGGCGCAGGCGAGACAGCGGCACGGATGAGCTGTTGGAGGTTCGTCGACACGGGCAACAACTGATCGACGTTGCGGTAGGTGTTGGTGACGCGGGTCGAAGCGTCGAAGATGGAGTTGACGATGGGCACGGCAATGGCGAAGAGGATCGTGAAGGTGGCGACGACGATGGCGAGCTCGACGAGGGTGAAACCCGACTGCTCCTGACGACGCAGCGCCATCACACCGACACCACGACCGGGTTGGGCAGCGCGACCGTCGTCGTCCCGTCGAGGACCACCGACGTGGGCCGCACCGTCACGGTGTGGGTCGTCGCGTACCCGGCGACCGTGACGGTGAACGTGCCATAGATCACGGCGAGGCGGGTTTCTCCATCAGGTCCGGTCGTCGGCATGGCGTAGCTCGACGGGTTCGATGGATTGGAACCCGGTCCCAGTGGCGTGAGCGGTGACGACCCCGGGCAGGTCTCGGCGATGCTCACGGACGCACCCACCAACGGGACGCCGTTGTGGACGACCTCCAGCGCCAGGAGACCCATCGGGAGGGTGACGGTCGGGGCCTGGTTCGGTGGCGGCAGACCCGGCGTGGCGCCGGGGACGGTGGTGACGGGCGCCGAGGCAGTCGTGGCATCCGCAGCGCAAGAGCCAACGGCGACCGAAGAGGCGCTGACGAAGGGGAAGAGCGGACCCACCTGCGTGGCTGGACCGCTGGTGGTCGTCGGTGCGAGGGCTTCGAGCGTAGGGCTGGGCTGCTGGTTTGAGTTCGAGACCAAGATCGGGGGATTGTCCAGGTAGAGGCCTTCAGCGAACACGACCCCCGGGAGCTTCGCTGGGCTGAAGGTTCCCGAGGTGTCGTCGTAGACGAGCGGCCCGGTCTCAGAAGCCCCGGCGGCCTCGCACACCGAGGTGCTCGTGCACGAGATCGCCGAGAAGAACACCGGTGCCCCGGGCAAGGCCATGTTCGTCCAGGTGGTCGAGGAGCCCACGTTGAGCGAGATCACCGCAGCCGAAGCGGTTGTCGAGACCGGAGCCAAGCACAGCGTGGTCCCGGGACACACGACTGGACCGATCGACGCGATGGCCAGGCCGGCCGGCAGCGTGTCGACCGTCCAGCTGCCCTTGAGCGAGACCGTCACGGGACCCGAAGCGGTCGAGCCGACCGCCACGCAGGACGATGCCGACGGGCACACGATCTGGGACAACGCGGCGATCCCCGAGGGCAGCGCAGCGCGGGACCACGTCGTCGAACTCCCGAGACCAAGCGTCATGACGATCGCTCCCGATGACGTCGAACCGATGGCGTAGCAGGTGGCTGGCGTCGTGGTCCCCGGACAGCTGACCTGGGTGACCGCAGTGACCCCGGAGGGCAGGGTGTCGTTGCTCCAGGTCGTCCCGCTGAGCGACTCCACCACGGGGCTGCCCGAGCGCGTACCGGCCACGACGCAGGCCGACGCCGTCACGCAGACGATCTGGTTGAGCGACGTCGGGGTCGTGGGCAGTTTGACGTTCGACCACGTCGCTGCACCCGTCACGAGCACCCCTGCCGAGGCGGTGTTGCCGATGGCGTAGCAGGTCGAAGTCGCCGGGCAGACGACCTGGGTCAGCGCGGTGCCGCCGGGCTCGCCACTCGGGGCCACCGCCGTCCAGGTGATTCCGTAGGGCGCGGCGGACCCGCTGATCGTGGCCAGGGCGAGCTTGCCCGCGTTCGTGCCACTCCCAATGGCGAAGCACGCCGGGGCTGTCGCCGCCACGCAGGTGATCTGGCTGAGCGCGCTCCAGCCACTCGGGAGCGTGCTCGCGGTCCACGTCGTCACGGAGCCGGGTTGCGCGACCGATGCGGCCGCGCTCGAAGCGGTGCTGTAGCCGACCGCGACGCACACGTGCGCGGCCCCAGTTGCGCACCCGACCGACTCGATGCGCTCCAACGTCGACGGCAGCGACGCCACGCACCATCCGCTGCAACCCGAGCCCTCGACGAGCCCGGTGGCAACCGGCGCGGCCGCCGGGTTGGCGCCCGCGGCCGTCTGACCGAGCACGATGCAGGTGAGCGATCCCGAGCTGTTCGGGCACACGACCCCGTCGTCGGTCACGGTCGTCGCGGGGTAGGCGAGGCCCACAGTCGTGCCCTCGTCGTACTGGAAGACGACCCGAGTGATCGCAGCGGTGTTGACGGTGATCGGGGCCTGCGAGCCCGAGGCCTGGGTCTGGGAGGAAGCCAGGTCGAAGTTGGCCACGTACGCCGAACTCGGCCCGGGGCCGACGGTCACGGTGTACACGCCCGGTGCCAGCTCCAAGAACGCGCACCCGTTGCTCGCCGGATTGAGCTGATACGGCGTCGCAAGGTTGGAGCCCGACACCGTGATGGGGACGCTGGTCACTCGCTGGGCCCACGTGGCGCCGTAGACGTCGGTCTGGGGAACCCCGGGGTAGGCAGGATCGCCGTCGACCTGGATGGCGAGGAAGCCGTTGGTCAGCACGCCCGAAGGCGGAAAGCCGAGCAGCGAGGTGTCGGTCAGGCTCTGGTTCTGCGCCCAGGTGACCTTGACCTGGAGCTCAAGGACCGGTGCGATGCCCGAGGTGCACAGATCCGGAGCCGGCGTCGACCCGTTCCCCGCGGAAGCCCACGTAAACAAGGCAGCGACGTCGTACGTCGTCCCCGAAAGCTGGGTCCCGCCGGGGTTCTCGGTGATCCAGTGCCCGACGTCTGGCTGGTTGTTCTGGTCCATCGGGGGCCCCTGGTAGTTGAGGGTCTCGATCCACTGCTCGGCGAGGGAGAGCGCGGTGATCTTCTGGCGGCTGAAGGCCGTCTGGTTGAACACATTGGTGAGCAGGTACGCCACCGGGACGAACGCGGCGACGAGGATCGCGATCGCGACGAGGTTCTCGATCAAGCCAAACCCGTCCTCGGGCAGGCGAAACCGGCGGCCACCCTGGCTGGCCATCGACCCGAGGCTAGATGGCCACTGCGGCGAAATGGGGGATCTACGAGGATCGCTGGGAAGCTGGACGGCCGATCGCGTGCTGCCAGCCGAGCAACGGCATCGGCCTGCCCTCGAGGGTGCATTCCGACACATCGGCCGTGCACGCGCCGATGTGCAGCGGCGGCCGCAGACCGGCCGCCTGGAACGCTGCGGCGAGCCGGTCCGGGTCCCTCGTGGCCATCAGCAGCTCATAGTCCTCGCCGCCGCCCAGGGCTTCGGATTCGGTTGCACCCGCTGCAACCGGAACCCCGAACAGCGCGACACCGACACCCGAGGCGTGCGCCAGGCGCCGGAGGTCCAACGCGAGGCCATCGGAGACGTCCATCATGGCGCTCACCCCCGCTCGGCGGGCCGCCATGCCCTCCGCAAGGCGCGCCCGGGGCCGACGGTGCGCATCGACGAGTGCCCCTTCGCGCGCACCCTCACGGAGGTTGCGGAGCCCGGCTGCGGACGCACCGAGCGGACCCGTCACGAACAGCTCGTCCCCCGGTGCCGCCCCCGAACGGCGCACCGCTGGCGCGGTCCCATGGAGCCTCCCGGTGACCGTCACGGACAGCACGATCTGAGAGGCACTGGTCAGGTCGCCGCCGACGATCCGACAAGACCACTCGGCACCCGCTTCGGCCACTCCAGCAGCGAGGCGCTCGACATCGGTCCCTTGCGGCACCGCCATCGTGCAAACCGCGTGCGTAGGACATCCGCCCATCGCAGCAATGTCGCTGACGGCCACCGTCAGCGCCTTCCAGCCGACATCCTCGAGCGAGGAGAACGCCAGGTCGAAATGGACGCCCTCGACCACGGCATCGCAGCTCAAGAGCAAGGGGCTCGTCACCTCGACGACCGCGGCATCATCTCCCACCCACAGCTCGCCGCTCGGCGGCGGGCCGAAGATGCGCTCGGTCAACTTCAAGATACGCTCGACTGCGGCATCCTCATCGCCCCACATGGTGGCGACGCCGTCAACGGGTCCTGGCACCGGCTTGGGCCCGGTCACAACGAATGCCTAGCATGCGGCTGGGAAGGAGATCTTTTTTTTGATGGCAGCCCCGAGATCGATCGCTCCGACGCAGAACCGAAAGCTCCTCAGCTGGGTCGAGCAGACCGCCCAGCTCACCCAGCCGGACCGGATCGAGTGGTGCGACGGTTCCCAAGAAGAGTACGACCGGCTGTGCAAGCTTCTCGTCGACAAGGGAACCTTCGTTCGGTTGAGCGACGCCAAGCGGCCGAACAGCTACTGGGCACGCTCGGATCCCGCGGACGTCGCTCGGGTCGAGGACCGAACCTTCATCTGCTCTGAACGCAAGGACGACGCGGGTCCGACGAACAACTGGCAGCCTCCCGCGCAGATGCGAGCGACCCTCGGCAAGCTCCTCGCCGGTTCGATGCGCGGTCGAACCATGTACGTGGTGCCCTTTTCGATGGGCCCGATCGGGGGGGAAGGCTCCTACATCGGGGTGGAGATCACCGACTCGCCGTACGTCGTCGTCTCCATGCGGATCATGACCCACATGGGCACTCGCGTCCTTGAGGTCCTGGGTGACGACGGGTTCTTCGTGCCGTGCCTCCACTCGGTCGGAGCGCCACTCGAGCCGGGGCAGCCGGACGTGCCCTGGCCCTGCAACGCAGAGAACAAGTACATCGTGCACTTCCCCGAAACCCGGGAGATCATCTCCTACGGCTCCGGGTACGGCGGCAACGCCCTGCTCGGCAAGAAGTGCTTCGCCTTGCGCATCGCGTCGGTCATCGCGCGTGACGAGGGATGGCTCGCAGAGCACATGCTCATTCTGAAGCTCGTCTCCCCGGAGGGTGAAGCGCGCTACATCGCCGGCGCGTTCCCCTCGGCCTGCGGCAAGACCAACCTTGCAATGCTCATCCCGACCCTTCCGGGCTGGCGAGTCGAGACGATTGGCGACGACATCTGCTGGATGCGCTTCGGTTCCGACGGCCGCCTCTGGGCGATCAACCCCGAGGCGGGCTTTTTCGGCGTCGCCCCCGGCACGAGCACCAAGACCAACCGCAATGCCATGCTGACGCTGCGGCGCGACACCATCTTCACCAATACCGCCTTGACCGACGACGGGGACGTGTGGTGGGAGGGCATGGACGGGACGCCAGCGCACTGCACCGACTGGCGCGGCGAGGACTGGACTCCTGCCAGAGGGACGACCGCGGCCCACCCCAATGCCCGCTTCACCGTCCCAGCGGCGCAGCACCCCGCCATCGCCCCGGAATGGCTCGACCCCAGGGGCGTGCCCATCTCGGCGATCCTCTTCGGCGGGCGGCGCGCCACCACCGTCCCGCTCGTGGTCCAATCCTTCGATTGGGATCACGGGGTCTTCTTGGGCTCGATCATGGGATCCGAGACCACGGCGGCGGCGACTGGTGACGTCGGCGTGCTGCGGCGCGATCCGTTCGCGATGCGACCCTTCTGCGGCTACAACATGGCGGATTACTTCGCCCACTGGTTGTCGATCGGTCGGGCGACCCGACCCGAGGCGCTCCCGAAGATCTTCTTCGTCAACTGGTTCCGAAGGGGCAGCGACGGGCGCTTCCTGTGGCCAGGCTACGGCGAGAACTCCAGGGTGCTCGAGTGGATCTTCGAGCGGGTGAGCGGCCACGGGGAGGCGGTGGAGACCCCGATCGGTTGGGTTCCGGCCCCCGGCGCGATCGACATCGAAGGCCTTTCGGTCACCAAGGAGGAAATGGAAGAGCTGTCACGGGTCGACCCCGACGAGTGGCGCAGCGAGGTCGCCCTCATCCGCGAGCACTACGCGACCTTCGGTGACCGCCTCCCGGCCGAGCTCAGGCAGGCAGTCGACCAACTTGAGCGCGCGTTGGGCTGACCGATGGCGAACGTCAATGCCTACGTCCTCATCCAGACCGACGTCGGCAGGGCCGCCGACGTCACCCGTCAGGTCAGGGAGATCAGTGGCGTCGTCTCCGCTGAGAACGTCGCCGGACCCTACGACGTCATCGCCTTGATCGAAGCCACCTCCATCGACGAGCTGGGGCGGCTCGTGGTGAGCCAGGTCCAGCGCATCGAAGGGATCACCCATACGGTCACCTGCCCGGTCGTGAACCTCTAGGCGGCGGTGCGCCTCGCGCGGGCACCCGGCCGGGTGAACCTCATCGGCGACCACACGGACTACAACCTGGGGCTGGCGCTCCCGATGGCGGTGGGGTTCGAGACCACCGTCACCTTCTCGGCCTCCAGCGACGCCTTCGTCCTCCTCAGCAGCGATCTCCAGCCCGGGACGGTGCGAATCTCCTTGCGCGGCCAGCCAGACCCACACGGGCCACCATGGGGACGCCTTGCGGCAGCGATCGTGGCGCTCGTCGGCCCACACAGCGGCGGGGTAGGAAGGATCGCCACCACCGTGCCGGTCGGCGCAGGGCTCGCATCGAGCGCCGCCTTCTGCGTCGCCCTCTCGCTCGCACTCGGGGCACGCCTCCCGTCGCACGAGCTGGCAAGGCTCTGCCAGCAAGCCGAGGCCACGATCGGCGCCGACGTGGGGCTCATGGACCCGCTGGTGGCGCTCGAGGGCGGCCTCTTATTGATCGACTTCTCCACCATGCGCACCGAGCGCATCGTCATCCCGCCGACGGCCGAGGTCGTCGTCGTCCACTCCGGTCAGTACCGCCGGCTCGCCGACACCCCGTACCGGCAGCGCCGCCTCGAGTGCCAGGCGGCAGCGGCAGCCCTGGGCTCCCCCCTGGGTCTGGCATCCCTCGATGCGATCTCGACGATCGCCGACCCGGTCCTTCGGCGCCGGGCGCGCCACGTGGTCACCGAGTGCGACCGGGTGCGGGCGATGGCAACCGCGCTCGGCAACAACGACCTGAGGGCGGCCGGCAGCGTGATGATCGAGAGCCATCGGAGTCTGGCGGAGGACTTCGAGGCCTCGACCGAGCGCGTCGATGCCCTCGTCGCACGCCTGCTCGGAACCGAAGGCGTTTTCGGGGCACGGATGACCGGTGGTGGTTTCGGCGGATGCGTGGTCGCGATCTGCGAACGAGGCGCCCTCGACGACGTGCGCTGGTCCGAGGAGCGCTGGCCTGTGCAGCCAGGGGCCGGCGCGTCGGTCAGCTCGAGCTGAGGGCCTCTTCCTTGGAGACACGGACGAGGCCCTCGAGCACAGCGTACGCACGACCCTCGTCGAGCGAGGCCTCGGCCCGGCCGATGCCCGACACCAGGTCCTCAGCGATGCCTACCACGACCAACGCGGCGGCGGCGTTCAACACGCCGATGTCGCGGCAGGCACCCCGTTCACCATCGAGCACCCCGCGGATGACCCTGGCGTTGAACGAGGCGTCGCCGCCTCGGAGCTCGGTCATCTCCGACACAGGGAGGCCGACTTCCGCGGGATCGACCCGCCAGCGACGGAGATCGAAGCCGCCACTTCCGTCGCCGATCACCTCGACGACCGTCGAGGGGGAGGTCACGCTCAACTCGTCGAGGCCGTCATCGGCGTAGACCACCATGGCCCGACGGGAACCGTTGGCCCCCAGCACCCGGGCCATGGTCTCCGCACGCGAAGGGTCGGAGACCCCCACCAGCTGGTAACGGACACGCGCAGGGTTCGAGAGCGGTCCGAGGAAATTGAAGATCGTCGGGACACCGAGCTCCCGTCGGAGCGGACCGACGGTTCGCATGGCAGGGTGGAAGCGGGGAGCGAAGCAGAAGCCCATCCCCACCTCGCGGACGCAGCGTTCCACGCCCCGCGGTCCGAGCTCGACGGCGACGCCGAGGGCTTCGAGGACGTCGGCGGTGCCCACTGACGACGACGCCGCCCGATTGCCGTGCTTGCACACACAGGCGCCGGCTCCGGCGGCGATGAATGCCGCGAGGGTCGTGACGTTGATGCTCCCCAGGCGATCTCCCCCCGTCCCCACGAGATCGATGGCCTCCTGCGGCGCGGTCACCGCTTCAGCATGAGCGAGCATGCCGCGGACCAGCCCCACGGTTTCCTCGGCAGTCTCGCCCTTGGCAGCCAGCGCGACCAGGAATGCGCCGACCTGGGCCGGCGTCGCTCGTGCCTCGAGGATCTCATCGAGGACGCGTTCGGCCTCTGCCGCGCTGAGCGACTCCCGCTGGAGCAGCCGGTTGAGGACGCCGGGCCAGGAACCGAGGTCGGAGATGCTCAAGCGGACTTGCGACGCTGGCGAATGATCCGTCGACGTTCCCGCTCCGTCATTCCGCCCCAGATTCCTTCGCGCTCGCGATACGCCAGCGCGTGCTCGAGGCACGCCTCGCGAACTGGGCATACGCCACAGATCTCCTTCGCTGCGGCAGTGTCGGCCTCGTCATCGGTCGCCGGATAGAAGATCTCGGCGTCGAGGCCACGGCAGGCGGCACGCTTGCGCCACGTCTGGGCACTCATGGAAACAGCACTTCCTTACAAGACGGGAGCGGCGATTATGCCCTACGCCCGGCGTAATTGTAAAGAAGCCCTGTTCAGAGCAGGTCGTCGAGCTGAACGCGACTCGACTCGCCCCTGAGCTCGTCGACGAGGACGCCTCTGGTCACCGCAGGCAGCACGCTTCGAGCCTCGTAGGCCGGATGCACGCAGGCCAGTGCAGCACCCTCCGCTGCAAGGGCAGCGACCTGGGATTCCGAGAAGGAGAACCGCAGGTAGTGGACCGCAGGAGTCACCGAGTCCCGGGTCAGCATCGCCGCATGGCTCGCCTCAGGCTCGCTGCGCACCGGTTGGGCACCGACGAGATCGAACTGCACCGAGCGCTCGATCCCGGTGAGCCTGGGCAACCAGCTCCTGAGCTCGGCCTCAGAGGTCAGCTCGATGAACAAGGTCGCCGACAGCTCGCCGGGAGCCGGCAGTAGGCGGTTGTAGACCTCGAGCTCGGCCTGGATCCCCGCATCGGTGTGGATGTGCTCGACACGGGCCATCTCCTGCACCTGGAACCGGACGGTGTCGAAGGATTCGAACACCACGGTCATGATGGGACCGAGGGGGATCCTCCGGGGCTTCTTGTGCTCGATGATGCAACGGCGGTACTGGTCGCGGACCCGCTCGTACGCCCTGACGTCAAGGATGTCCTCGAGGGTCAGCGCCGGCGTCAAGAGACCGATTCGAGCCCCGCGCTGAACCTGCCGGCATGGGACTTCTCGGCCCTGGCAAGGGTCTCGAGCCACTCGGCGATCTCTTCGAAGCCCTCTTCGCGAGCGGTCTTGGCGAACCCAGGGTACATCTCGGTGTACTCATAGGTCTCCCCTTCGATCGCCGACTTCAAGTTGTCGGCTGTCGACCCGACCCGGGCACCGGTGACGGGATCGCCGACCTCTCGGAGGAAGTCGAAATGGCCGAACGCGTGACCGGTCTCCCCTTCGGCGACCGAACGGAACAGCGCAGCGACGTCAGGGTAACCCTCCACGTCCGCCTTCTGCGCGAAGTAGAGGTAACGACGGTTGGCTTGGCTCTCACCCGCAAACGCCGTCTTCAGGTTCTCCTCGGTCTTGCTTCCCTTCAGGGTGGGCATCACAGCTCCTTTCGTTTCCGGCATTCCTTGCACAAGCCACGGAACACGACCTCACCGCTCCGTACCTTGTAGCCCTGGGCGGCGCGGGTGGGGACGTGCAGATCGCCGAACTCGAGGTGAAGGTCGCGCACCTTCCCGCACGCCGTGCAGACGAGATGGTGATGGACCTCTTCGACGTTCGGATCGAACCGAACCCGACCCGTCCCCAGGTCGAGCGGCGCGACCTCACCGAGCTCGGCAAGCTCGTTGAGCGTCTGGTAGACCGTCTTGAGCGAGATCGTGCCGATCTGGCGCCGAGCAGCTTCGTAGACGTCCTCTGCGGAAGGGTGTGTCTCGTTTCCCTGGAGCACCCGGAAGACGCACTGGCGCTGCGCGGTGACCTTGTGGCCGCTCGCCCTGAACAGATCGGTCAATTCCTCGGGAGTTTTCATCCCACGAGAACGTTATCACAACGATTGTAAGTTGAAAACGCGTGTGGAAAAGGACACCCTGAGCCGGTGAACTCCCGCACGGTCCTCAACCGCTTGGCGGACGAGCGCTTCGACCTCCTGGTCATCGGTGGCGGGATCACCGGGGCAGGCGTGGCGCTCGACGGCGCGAGCCGAGGGTTGCGAACGGCCCTCGTCGAGAAGGCGGACTTCGCCTCGGGAACCTCGTCGCGGTCGTCGAAGCTGGTCCATGGCGGACTCCGCTACCTCCGTCAAGGGGATCTGGGGCTCGTGCTCGAGAGCTTGCAAGAGCGCCAGCGGCTCTTGGAGAACGCTCCACACCTGGTCACGCCGCTCCCCTTCCTCATTCCGCTGTTCGGCTCACGCTGGCCCTACGTGGCGGCGCTGTGGACCTACGACCTGAGCGGCAGCCGCCACCTCGGACGCCACCGCGCGATCTCGCGAGCCGAGGTCCTCAGCTGGTTCCCTGCACTCGAATCCACGCGACTGACCGGCGGCTACCTGTACCCGGACGCGTGGGCAGATGACAGCCGGCTCACCCTGGCGGTCGTTCGGACGGCCGTCGCCGACTTCGACGTCGTCGCGGCCAACTACCTCGGGGCCGACGCGTACCTCTACGACCACGCCGGACGCGTCTTCGGTGCCAAGGTCCGACCTGCGGAGCACCGCGACGGCGCCGACACCTTCGACATCCGGGCACGGGTCGTCGTCAACGCGACCGGCGTCTGGGCTGACGAGGCCAGGACGCTCGACGACGGGACCCGCCCGCCTCGCCTTCGCCCCGCCAAGGGCGTCCACGTCACCGTTCGGGCACAGCGCTTCCCTGCAGAAGTCGCTGCAGTCCTGCCCGTTCGCCAGGACCGGCGCAGCGTGTTCGTCATCCCCTGGCCCGAGTCGGACCGCGTCTACATCGGCACGACCGACACTGACTACGAAGGCTCCCTCGACCAGCCGCTCCCGGACCCCGACGACGTCGAGTACCTGCTCTCCGCCGTGAACGCAGTGAGCGCGACCCGTCTGCACAGGGAGGACATCACCGGCATCTGGGCAGGCCTACGGCCACTCCTCGCGGGGTCACCGGGGAAGCGGGCACGAGCCCGGACGGCCGACCTGTCGCGCCGGCACCGGGTCGAGGTCTCCGACAACGGTGTCGTCACCGTCACCGGAGGAAAGCTCACGACCTACCGCCGAATGGCCGAGGACACCGTCGACGCGGTCATGGACCTGCTCGACTGCCGCCCCCGCCCGCCGTGTCGGACCACCCACTTGCGGCTCATGGGCGCGGACCCACGACCCTGGGTCCGCGCCGACGAAGAGGCCACGCCGGAACCGAGCTCGGCGATCACCGCCCAGGCGGATGTCCTGGCGCACCTGCGTCGACGCTACGGCGAAGAGGCCTCCGCGGTGCTCGCGGTCGCCCGGGAGAGAGCCGACCTGCTCGCTCCACTGGTGGACGGGCTCGGCTACCTGCGCGCTGAGGCCGTCTACGCTGCCCGCCACGAGATGGCACGAACGGTCGGCGACATCCTCTACCGGCGCACCCAGGCCGCTTGGCAGGACCTCCGCAGCAGCGCGTTGGCCGCCCAACGCACCGCGGAGCTGATAGCACCGGAACTGGGCTGGTCACCGAGGCAGGCCGCCGCCGAGGCGTCACGCTTCGTCGAGGATTGCACGGCCTTACTCACCGCAGCGGGCCTGCCGGGCGCAGAGGCGACGGGCCCGCAACAGCGCCTTGAGGCACCGGGAAGATGAGCCCCACGACCTTGCTCGTGGTCGACGTCGGCTCTTCGAGCGTGCGCAGCGCCGGGGTCGCCCCTGACGCCACCGTGCGCACGATGCACCAGGTTGGCGTGCCCCCGAGAACCCCGGCGCCGGGGTTGGTCGAGGTCGACGCCCGGCGGATCGCCGAGGCGGTGCTCGAGACCGCCAACGCCGTGGTGGCCGACGTCGGCGCGGTCGCAGCGGTCGGCATCACCAACCAACGGGCGACCACGGTGGTGTGGGACCGGGGAACGGGCGAGCCGGTCGGTCCCGCCCTCAGCTGGCAGGACCTCCGGACCGCGGGGACCTGTCTGGCCATGCAAGCCGACGGCTTCCGTTTCCCCCCCAACGCGTCGGCAACGAAGCTCGCCGCGATCTTGAACGAGGTCGATCCGAGGCGCGACCGCGACCTGTGCTTCGGAACGATCGATGCCTGGGTGGCATGGACCCTCTCGGGAGGAACCGTGCACGCGACCGACACCACCAATGCCGCCGTCACCTGGATGGTGCGGACCGACGCCTTCGCCTGGGACCGCTCCGTCCTCGACGCGCTCGGCATCCCCGACCGCATGCTGCCCCGGATCGTCGATTCGGTTGGGTTCGTGGGCGAAGCGCAGGCGTTGGCGGGCAGCCCGCCCATCTGCGGCATCGCCGGCGACCAGCAGGCGTCGCTCGTCGGGCAGGGGTGCACCACCCCGGGATCCGCCAAGGCGACGTTCGGGACCGGGGGGATGCTCGACCTGTGCACGGGGCGTCAAGCACCAGCCGCGATCGATCGCAACCCCGCCGGCACCTTCCCGATCGTGGCGTGGAGCCGGAACGCAACGGCGACCTGGGGGGTCGAGGCGATCATGCTCACTGCCGGTGCCTGTGTTGACTGGCTTCGAGACGACCTCGGCCTGCTCTCTAGTGCCGAGCAATCATCCGCGCTCGCCGCAGCGTGCGAGCGAACCGACGACGTGTGGTTCGTGCCGGCGTTGCTCGGGTTGGGCACCCCGGTGTGGGACCTCGGCGCTCGTGGCACGCTGATCGGCGTCACCCGCGGCACGGACCGCCATCAGCTGGTGCGCGCCGTGCTCGAGGGCATCGCGCACCGAGGTGCCGACCTCTTGGAAGCCGCAGAGAACGACAGCGGCCTGCACGTCGAGCGTCTTCGGGTCGACGGCGGCATGTCCGCCAACGAGGTCTTCGTGCAAGCGCTCGCCGACGCAATCGGCCGACCGATCGACGTCTCGCGCACCCGCGAGGCGACGACACTGGGGGCGGGGTTCCTGGCCGGCCTCGCCCTGGGCCTCTGGCGCGACGAACTCGACGTCGCGGCCAGCTATCGCCCGGGGCGCTCCGTTGAACCCGCGATCACCGATGTCGATCGTTGCGCTCGCCGGGCTCGGTGGCTCGAGGCGCGAAGCCGTGCAGAGCGCACCATCCCCGAGCTGTCAGCCCTCAGCTTCTGAGGGCCAGCGCTTCGTCCCAGCTCGCGTGCGCTGCGAGGAGCGGTCGATAGGACATGAGCACAGCAGGCCGGCCGACGCCGAGGGCGCCGGTCAGTCGGCCGTTGCGTCCGTAGAGAACGACGAAGCGCCGACTCTCGAACGAGCCGTCGACGATCTCGACTTCGTCGTCGGGACGAGGGTGCCCGATCATCTGGATCTTCACCCCGTACTGGTCCGACCAGAAGTAGGGCACCGGTTCGAAGGGCTCCGCAGCTTTTCTCCCGGCGAGCAGGCCGCGTGCTGCGAACAACCCCATGTCGGCGGCGACCTGCCAGTGCTCGATCCGCACCAGCTCGTCCTCGAGCGGCCACCGGGCGACATCGCCCGCAGCGACGACGCCATCTGCAGCGAACAACGAGGCGTCACAGACCACGCCGTTGTCGATGCGCAGACCGGAACCGTCAAGCCAGTCGACCGTCGGCACAACACCGATCCCGACGACGACGACGTCTGCTCGGACCGAGGTGCCGTCGGAAAGCAGCACCGTCTTGGTCGGCGCGTCGAACCCCGTGACGGCGACGGCCGTGCGCAGCTCCACGCCTCCCTCGCGGTGCAACGCGGCACAGGCGGCACCGACACGAGGACCGAGCGCCAGCTCCAGCGGCGTCTCGAGCGCTTCGAGGACGAGCACGTCGCAGCCCAGATCGCGACAGGTTGACGCCACCTCGGACCCGATGAAGCCGGCCCCGACCACGACCACCCGGCATCCCTCGCCCGCCTCGGCGATCTGGCGGCGTAGCTCGAGACAGTCCTCGATCGTTCGGAGCGTGACCAGGTTCTCCAGCTCGTCGGTCCCCGGGAGCCGCCTCGGGTGGGCACCCGTGGCGAGCACCACGGCGTCGGCTTGGAGCGAGCTTCCGTCGTCGAGTTCGACGCGGCGAGCTTCGACATCCAGTGCGGTTGCCCGACGGCCGGCACGGAGCTCGATTCCCAGGTCCGCCAACTGGTCGAAGGTGGTCAGCGCAGTCCGCTCGGGCGGCCACTTGCCTGCGAGCACCTGCTTGGACAGCGGCGGACGATCATAGGGAAGATGGGGTTCGGCGCCGACCATCACGACTCTGCCCTGGAAACCTTCGTTGCGCAACGCCTGGGCGGCTCGCCAGCCGGCCAGCGATGTTCCGACGATCGTCACCGCCCCGTCGATCGGGAGCGGACCTGCTGGGGCGCTCATCGGCCGAACATCGCCAACCACTGCTCGAGCGAGCGGGGCGCGAGCGCGTAATTGGTACGCCGGATCTCCCCCATGTCGGCGGAGAACGCTGGTGAGTAGTGATGACCGGGGTAGACGACGACCTGGTCAGGGAGGCGGGCCAGGCGCGTGGTGAGCGACTCGTACATCGCCTCGGGATCGCTCCCGGGCAAGTCGGTCCGACCACAGCCCTGAAGGAACAACGTGTCGCCCGACACCAGGCGATCGTCAAGGAGGAAGCACTGACTTCCCGGCGTGTGGCCTGGTGTGTGGACGAGCTGGATTGGGATCGCGCCGACCGACACCGAGTCTCCACCGGCATGCTCGACGAGTGACGACGCACCGACGCCCGTCGAGCGGGTGACCCATGGAGCCTCCGCGCTCTGGACGTGCACCGGCACGTCGACCCGCTCGAGTAGCGCGACGATGCCAGCGATGGTGTGCCCGAAAATGTCGCCACCGATGTGGTCGGCGTGGTAATGGGTCGCCAGGACACCGACACAGCGCATGCCGTCGGCGCTCAGGATGTCCAGAAGCTCCGAGACATCGTACGCAGGATCGACGATCAGCGCTTCGCCGCTGTCGCGGTCACCGATCAGGTACACGAAATTCACCATCTGCTGGGCGATGAAGTCGCTGCGCGCGAAGTCACGACCGGAAAGAAGCTGGCGGAAGTACAGCCGATCACTCATCAGGATGCTCCGACCTCTGCCCGTCGAACGCAGCTGCCTCTAGCCTCGGGACCAATTCTTCGACTTGGGTCTGGGTCTGTCGAAGGCGTCGATCGAGCTCGTCGACGATCTCCGTCGCCCGCTTGAGGCGAGCGACGAGCTGGTCGACGTCGACCTGGCGTTGCTCGAAGAATGCAACGATCTCGTCAAGTTCGCGACTGGCCTCGGCATAGCTGAGCGCGTCGACTGGCGTGTCTTCAGCCATCTTCTCTCCTCTCGACAACCGACCGCACGGTCCCATCGAGAAATCGGGTTCGCAGCACACTGCCGTCTTCCGCCATGGCAGCAGTGCGCAGCACCTTCCCGTTCTCGTCCATCGTGATGGTGTACCCACGCTCCAGCTGGCGGTCGACATCGTATGCGGCGAGCAACCGGCGCCAACCGTGGATCCGCTCTCGGGTACCAAGCAGTTGCGCATGCACGAGCGGTCCGATACGAGCCGATCGGGCCGTCGCGGACGACCGATGAGCCGCGAGCGCGGCACGGGAGCCACTGGCGAGCGCGCGGGAACGGATCGCGAGCCGTTCCCGATGACGGTGCAGCTGCTGGCGGCCGGCCGCGGCCAGGCGGGATCGGATCGTGGCGTCCTGGGCCGCGCGCTCGACGAGCGTCTCGACGGATCGGCGCGCAACGATGCTTGCCGGTATCGCCACCGCAGCCTCCCACCATTCGCCGACACGGCGAACCAGCTCACGCCCGCACTCGGTTGGGGTGATGCACGCGCGGTTTGCGACGATGTCAGTGACGGACTCGTCACCGCTGTGGCCGACGCCCGTCCAGACGGGGACCTCACAGCTGGCCACAGCGCGAGCCACAGGCTCAGCGTCGAAGGCTTGAAGGTCGGTCTTCGAACCGCCGCCGCGGACGATCACGATGAGGTCCAGGCCCGATCGTCCGAGCCTCGTGACGGCTCGGGCAATCGCCCTTGGAGCACCCGCGCCCTGGACCGGTGCCTTGGCGACGACGACGTGGAACCCGAAGGGCGACGCCTCCAGCTGGCCGAGAAAGTCTCGGAATCCCTCCGTGCCGGGGCTCCCCACCAGGCCGACACGGATCGGAAGATCGGGGACCGGCAGCGCTCGGTTCCGATCGACGAGACCTTCCGCCCGAAGCTTGTGCAAAAGGGCAGCGCGAAGGGCTGCCAACCTGCCCAGCAGCGCCGTCACATCCAGCTCGTACATCACGAACCCCAGCTCTGCTCGGGGTCGATAGAGCTCGAGGGTCCCCCGCAGGACGACGACCATCCCCGGCTGGAGCTCGATGCCCAACGCTGCCAGCGTCGACTTGAGGGGGAGCCAGGTTCTCCGCCAGCACTTGACCTTGAGGACCGGGGGTTGAGCGCCCGTCGTGGCCTCGTGATCCACCAGGTCGAGGTAGCAGTGGCCCGTTCGGTCCGTCATGTTCTGGATCTCCCCTTGGACCCGCAGCTCCCGACGCCGCGGAAATGCCCGGGCCAAGGCCTCGTCGACGCCGTCATAGAGCTCAGCGATGGTGAGAACCCGTGGATGCCCCTCTGCCAGCAGATCGTCGAAGGTCCTCGCCACGACCGCCACCATATCGACGGGATGCCGCGCGAACAGGCGGCAAGTGGCACACTGGAGGAGACGGTGAGCCGGCTGGGTGGCCGCGGCACGCCGAGCGCGTGTCGAGGAAGGTCGGGGCTCCACAGGGCAGGGTGCTGGCTAGCGGCCAGTCGGGGTGACCCGAAGGAAAGTGCCACAGAAAGCAGACCGCCGATGGCGAGTAGCCCCACGGGCGATTCGTACAGGCAAGGGTGAAACGGTGCGGTAAGAGCGCACCAGCAGCCGGGGTGACCCGGTTGGCTCGGTAAACCCCACCCGGAGCAAGGCCAAGCAGAGGACATGGGCTGCCCGTCCGCTCCTGCAGGGAGCAGTCCTCAGGTGGGCCGCTGAGATGGATGGCCACCCACCCCTCGAACGAGGGGGGACAGAACCCCGCCTACAGGCCGACTCACCGTCATCGCGCTCGTGTCGTGCCTCGCTTTTGCCGATAGCTCGCTCTCGGGACCTCCTGCCAGCCGCACGGGCCATTGCAAGCGATGACCGCCGGCACCACCTTGCGTCCTCCCCGCAAACTGCGTGCTCCGATGCTCGGTGCGGAAGGGCCCCTGCGGACCCTCCGGGACTTGGCACTAGATTTCGTCTCATGTTGCGTTTTCACCACGTGAACCTGGGGGTGCCCGAGGGGGGAGCCGAAGCCGAAGCTCAGTTCCTCGTCGACCTTCTTGGCTACCGCCGGCTCGATCCCCCCGCGGAGTTCCCGAGCGCGCGCTGGTTCGAGGGGGATGACGGCAAGCAGATCCATCTGAGCGAGGATCCCGAACACCGGCCTGCGGCGCGCGCACATGTCGCCGTCGAACTCGGCGACGGCCTGGCCGACCTGGAGCAGAGGCTGGAGAAGATCGGCTACCCGTTCACGGCACGTGACACCATGGACCTTCGCGTCGTGTTCTGCCAAGACCCGGCCGGAAATCGCTGGGAGCTCCGGGGCACCGTGTCACGGAACTGACGCCCTCGTCGTGGCGACCAACCAGACGACGCAGCCAAAGACGCGCGAGCGCATCCTTGAAGCCGCGCTCGATGTCTTCGCCGACGAGGGGTTCAACGGGACCACGATCACCGAGATCGAACGCCGGGTCGGTCTCGCCGCAGGCACGGGAAGCCTTTACCGCCACTTCCCATCGAAAGAAGCGCTGCTGCGGGCCGCGGTCGAACGAGAGGTCAAGCTTCGCCGTGCAGAGATGGAGCAGGCGCGCGCCGAGCTGCAGGCCATCAGCGACCCCCTCGAGCGACGGACGCAAGAATTCAAGCAGATGCTCCGCGACATCCGCCGTTTCGACCGCTTGTACCGACTCATGCTGAATGAAGGCGACCGGGTGCCGGAGCTGCGGGAAGCCATCTGGAGCGCCCTGCAGACCCCGGTACGAGAGCAGCCAACCGAACAGGACGCGATCACCGCAATCGCCATGGCTGCATTGGGGGGATACCACCTGTTCTCGATCATGCAAGGTCGGCCCTTCAACAACGTCTCGCAGGATCAGTTCATCCGAACCCTCATCGCCCTCGTCGACTCGGCCCGACCGACGGAGCCGACGAGCTCGCAATAGTGCGAGGCCAGAGGGGCTCAGAAGAACGCGACGAACCGGACCACCTGGTGACGATCGGACGGAGGGCCGGTCCTCACCGCGGGGTCACGCCGAGTTCCAGGCCAGGGAGATCGGACCACCCGCTCGCAGGCTCAGGTGTCGCACCCAGCACCTCGGCATGCGAAGCAGCCCGAGGTGCTCTAACAGCCCCGATCGTCACCTGCTGTCGAGCAGGTCCGACCCGGTGCGGCGGTGCGGACCGGGACTGCAAGATGCCCGGACCCAGCCTCGGAGCCCGAACTGCACCCGCAGCCGTCTCCTGGGAGTCCCATTCGATCTTCTCCGTCAAGCTGGTGCGGCGACGACGGTCACCGTTCAGCGGCGCGACCGTCCACCTCGCACGGTGCTCATGATCACCACGGCCCGCGCTCCTGGGATGCTCCACCACCCGAGCCATCCTCGATCAGTTGCGCATGGTCGGGCGCGCGCAGGTCGCCCTCCATCAACCCTGACGATCGAGGCCCGCCAGCGCAACGGCGGGGATCGTCACGCTGGCACCACCGTCGGCAGCCAGCACCTGACCCGTGATCCAGCTCGACTCGTCACTCGCGAAGAACAGGGCTGCATAGGCGACGTCCCAGCCTGTGCCCCGAGCGACCTGGCCGAGAGGCAGGACGCGAGCTGCCCGGCCCTGCACGTCCTCCAGTTCGGTACCGAGCAGCCGGGCAGCCCCGAGGGTGCGAGGAGTCTGGATGCTTCCCGGCACGATGGCATTCACTCGAACACCCTGGGGGCCGTGCTGGGCCGCCATCTCCCGCGTGAGCGAGATCATTCCGCCCTTTGCCGCCGAGTACGCGGCAAAGCCAATCGAGCGCAAGGCGCCGATGGAGGAGATGTTGACGATCGAGCCGCCGCCCCCAGAGATCATCGCCTGGAGGGCGAATTTCGACACCAAGTACACCGACTTGAGGTTGACGTCGATCAGCTGCGCCCACGTCTGCTCATCTGTCTCGAGGATGCTGCCCGGACGTGAGACCCCCACGTTGTTCACGAGGATGTCGAGCCGACCGAACGCTTCGAGCGCCGAGTTGGTCATCCGCTCCGCATCGGCTGCGTCGGTGACGTCGCCTTCTACCACGATCGAGCGCCCGCCTGCCTGTTCGATCTCCTTCTGTGTCACCGCTGCTCGGGCCGGCTCCTGGTCGACGAGCACGAGCGCCGCCCCGTGACGGGCGAGCAGCGTGGCCGTCGCCCTTCCGGTCCCGATCCCCGGCCCGTCGACCTGCCCAGCACCTGTGACGATGGCAACCTTCCCCGCCACACGCCCCTGGCCGGGCGCCGGACGACGTTGCTCCGCCAGCGTCATCGACGATCTCCGCCCCTGATCTCCGGCGCACCACTGGTCGCGCTGATGACGGCATTGGCCGCCGCCTCGACAGCGGTACCGGCAAAGAAGTCGCCGCGATCGCCGGCATAGAAACGGACGGCATTGGTGAAGGCGAAGTCGCGGAACTGCGCTTCGGTCAAGAGCCCACGCTCGACTTGCTCGTAGGCCTCCCGGAGTGGGTGCTCGAAGTCGGGGACATCCCAGTGCCCGATGTCAGAACCCATGAACGCAGGTATGGTCGCGCCCAGCGGGTTCACGCGGGCGTCGAAAGCCACCGCGACGAGCGGATCGTCCCCTTCGCATCCCCAGAAGAAGCTGCGACAGAACTGGTCACGGATGTCCTCCGGACCGGCAACCCCGGTTCTTTGAAAATCGTCGTTCCCACCCTCTTCCGCCGCGAGGCACGGAACGAGTCGATCCTCGGGAAGGCCGACGAGCCGAGGGTTGTACCGCGGTGCCAAGCGCGCGAGCTCCGCCGTGTCGATGTTGCGCGGGTCGAGATTTCGGATGCCCCGAGGACCACGCTTCTCCCAGCGACCAACCAGGTCACCGTAGAGCCTGACGCCGACCGCGACACCACCTTCCATCAACCCGAATCGCAGCCGCGGAAATCGATGGGTGACCCCGCCGAGGAACAGCGACTTGGCCGAGGCTTCGCCGGTGGCCGCGAACTGCCCGGCAGAGAACACATAGTTGGATGGGGAGATCCGATCGATCAATCCGGCTCCCGACATGTGGCAAGCCAGTGGCGCGTTCAAATCAGACGCACGCCGCCAGAACGGGTCGTAGTCATGTTCGCTGTCGATGCCGAACGTGTCCATCCGCCGCAGTCGACTGCGGTACTCGATGGGCGCGTCAGCGAACGCGGGGATCGTGCGCCACACGAAGGAGGGAATCAGGAAAGCCTTCAGTCCCAGCGATGCTGCGTGCTCGAGGGCTTCCACACCCTCTTCCGGGGTATCCATCGGCAGGACCGCCACCGGGGACAGACGGTCACGGTAAGGCGCAAAGTCCGCTGCGACCATTTCGTTGTAGAGCCGGCAAAGGCCACGCCGTGATCGCTCGTCTCCGATATGCGCGATGTGAAGCCCATACGTAGGGAACACGACGGAGAAGTCGAAACCGGTCTCTTCGAGTCGCTCGTACATCAACCCGGGCATCGTCACCGCCGCATAGTCCACCGTGACCCCGGGTGTGAACCATCGGGCGTTGGTGCGGATGTGCAGCCTGCGACGCTCTTCGAGTGGCGGGTAGAGCTTGTGCTCGTTGCCCGGCACGAGGAGCGCCTGCGCGAACGGGTCGTCAAGCAACGCCCCTTCTCCATGTTCATGGACGAAGCGTACGAACGCCTCACGAACCTCGACCAGGTGCCCGTCGCCGTCGATCAACGGATGCCCGACCCGCTCCCGAATGGCGCGCGCCGTCAGCTCGGATGCCTGAACGCTCACTCCTTCCTCCCCGATGTCGTCGCGGCCGGCTCGAGGGTATCGAGAATTGCCTTGGTGTCGTGGTGGAAGATCTCGACCCTAGAGATCAGGCCATCGCGGAACGTGATCACGGACACAAAGGGCGAGCACGCGCTACGACCGGTTGCCTTGGCGGTCCACTCCATCGACGCAGAGAGCACGATGACGTCGTCCTCTGGGATCTCCCATAGATCGAGTAGCTCGAAGCGCTGGTCCCAGAGCTCCTCGATCCTCTGGCGCATCACGCGCCATGCGTCCCGACCTCGGTGCACGCCTCCATGGGGAAGGGACGGGGGTTCGATGATCTCGACATCTGGCGCATACGCATCGACCACTGCCTGCGTGGAATTCTCATCGCGCAAGTAGTCCTCGAGCTGGTACCGCCCCCAGCCCGTCCGACCGATGAGGCGGAGGTAGGTCGCCATGTTGCGCGAGGTCACGGCAGTTCCTGCTATTCGATGATGGCCAGAGTGGTGAACACCGGGACCGTCTCGCCCGGTTGGACGAGAATCTTGCTCAATGTCCCCGACTCAGGCGCAACGACCATCACCGTGACCTTCTCCGCTTCGACTTCGGCGATCTCTTCGTCCTCGACGACGGTTTCTCCTTGTCCTTTCAGCCAGCGAACGATGGTTCCCTCGGTCATCCCCATGCCGAACTGCGGCAGGTTCACCTCGGTCATCGCGCCATCAGCTCCGCCGGGGCGACCGACTGGACGGCGGCAATGACCCGGGCAGGACTCGGGTACATCAACGCTTCCAATGCGGGGCTGAACGGGGGGTGCACGTCGGGTGCGACGACCCGCACGATCGGAGCACGCAAGCTGGCAAACCCCTCCTCGGCGACGATCGCAGCGACCTCTGCGGCTGCTCCGCATGTCTTGTGAGCGGGGTCTGCGATGACCAGGCGACCGGTCTTGGCGACTGAGTCCAGGATGGTCGCCTTGTCCAAGGGCACCAGTGTGCGCGGATCGACGACCTCGAGATCGACGCCTTCTCCGGAGAGCACCTCCGCAGCCTTGAGGGCTGCGGGCACCGCGTCACCGATGGCGACCACCGTCACATCGGTTCCCTCGCGACAGATAGCAGCCTTCCCGAGCGGGACGAGGTGCTCTCCTTCCGGAACCTCGCCCTTCGTGCCCCAGAGCCGCAGTGGCTCGAAGTAGACGACCGGGTCGTCGTCCCGGATCGCGGACTTCAACAATCCCAACGCGTCAGCGGGGTTCGAGGGAACCACGATCTTGAGACCCGGGACATTCATCAGCTGGGGATATGGCCGGTCCGAATGCTGCGCCGCGGTCGCGTTCGCGTACTTCATGGCGGCACGGAAGACGATGGGCACGCTGGCCTGCCCACCAAAGAGGTAACGGTTCTTCGCTGCGTGATTCACGATCTGATCCCACGCCACGTACATCAAGTTGGCGATCGTGTAGTCGACAATGGGACGGAGGCCCGTCATGGCGGCACCGATCGCCGCACCGGTGAATCCTTCCTCGGAGATCGGCATGATCGGAACCCGCTCCGGACCGAACTCGTCGACGAACCCATGCGTGGGCATGGTCCAGAAGCGAGCGTCTTCGCAGAAGACCACTACCGCGGGGTCTCGACGCATCTCCTCCAGCATCGCCTGGCGAATGGCATCGCGATAGCTCATCGTCGGCATCAGTGCACCTCCAGAGGCGTCGCCCACAGGTCATCGAAGAGCTCGTCAGGGTCTGGGGCAGGACTCGCCTTGGCGAAGGCAACGGCGTCGGCAACCTCCGCAGCAACCTGCTCTTCGATCTCGCGCAGTTCCTCCTCGGCAACGCCACTGGCCAGGAGCTGAGCGCTGAACACCGAGATCGGGTCACGACGACGCCACTCCTCGACCTCGTCCTCCGGACGGTGACTGAGCTTCAGGTTCCCATACTCGGCGTGGTCGCGATATCGGTAGGTGTGGGCTTCGATCAGCGTCGGTCCTTCACCGGCCCTGGCTCGCTCGACCGCCATGCTCACCGCCTCGAAGACCGAGATCACGTCCTGCCCGTCAACGATGGTCCCCGGCATCTGGTACGAAGCTGCCCGCTCCGCCACCGAGCCCGCGGCCATCGTGTCGGCGAGAGCCGTCGACATGGCATAGCGGTTGTTCTCGCACACGAAGACCACACCGGCGCTCCACAGCGATGCCAGATTGAGCCCCTCGTGGAAGGAACCGATGTTCGCGGCGCCATCACCGAAAAAACACAACGCCACCTGATCTGTTCCTCGCAGGCGCGCACCGTAAGCGGCACCCACCGCCTGCGGGATGCCGGCACCGACAATGGCCGTTTCTCCGAGGCTGCCAACCCGGAAATCGGCGAGGTGCATCGATCCGCCTTTCCCTCGGCACACGCCGGTGCGGCGGCCCATCAGCTCTGCCATCAAGGGCCGCAGCTGCGCTCCCTTAGCGATGGGGTGGCCATGAGACCGGTGATAGCCCACCATGAAGTCATCGTCCCGAAGGGCAAGGCACGAACCGACAATCGTCGCCTCCTGACCGACGCAGATGTGCACGGCTCCGGCGATCCCCTGCCCCTTCCTCACGATATCCATCACTGCTTCTTCGAAGCGGCGGATGCGTAACATTCTCCGCATCGCCTCGAGCTGTTCTTCGGTCTTCACTGCTGTACCTGCACCGGGAACTCACTCGCCTTCCATCGCACGGGCATACTGTCGGTGCCAGTGCTGTGCGCACGGCTCGTTGCGCCCGAAAGTGAAGCACTTCGGCGCGGCAGGGTGACGGATGCCCGGCAGCGTCGATTGGTTGACATGGAAGTCCTGGTTGTCCACGATCGTGACGCACGCATACCGAAGGTCCTCGAGCGCCTTCTGGCGCTCGAGCTCGCTCTCGGGTTCGTGGCGCAGGTAGGAGAAGTGGATCGCGATGGTCTCGTCAACACCCGATCCGGGAAGGACCTCGAAGATCTCGGTCCGATCCTCGCCGATCGTCGAGAAGCTTAGGTTGGGGAACAACCGGTAGTTCACGTTGAAGGCGTTGTCCTTCAGCGGGAACCATTCCTCCTCGTTGCGCCCACGAAGCTGGTCGATCACCTTGTTCGTGGTCGTCATTCGTCCGTGGCGGCCAAATCCGTCGAAGACCGACACATTGGCGTGCACATGTGGAGCCGTGTCGCGGTGGAGCACGAGGAAGTGATAGGTCTCGCAAAACCCGTCGAAGACCACCTTCCAGTTGGCTCTGACCCGGTGGATGTGCGGCTCGGCGATCGGCTTCCACGTCTGGAACCCAAAACCAGCGAGATCCGGACCGAGCCCCTCGAGGAACGTCGCCATGTCCAGCGGTCCACCCGGGCTCAGCTTGGCGAAGAGCATGCCGTTCTCCTCCCCCATCGGGAGCTCCGCGAGGTGCTTTGCGCCGCGATCCATGCCTTCGAAGCCCTGGGCGAACGGCATGCCAACGAGTTCGCCGCACGAGTTGTACACCCAGCCGTGGAAGGGGCAGGTGAGCCGGCGGCTCGTGCCGCAGGGCTCCTCGGTGAGCTTTACTCCTCGGTGCGCACAAGCGTTCAAGAAGGCATGCGCGACACCATGTTCGTCACGGGTGAACAGCAACGGCGTGCCTAGCAGCTCGCGCGTGAACCACGAACCCGCCGTGGGCAGGTCCATGCTCATGCCGACGAAGAGCGGGAACCGCCCGAAGAGTGCTTCGAGCTCTCGACGCCACACGTCCTCGGAGACATAGGACTCGACCGGTTCCTCGTAGAGATCGGGCGCCATCTCCGTCGTCCCCTCGTCGAGAAAGCGCAGGGTTTTCCGAGCGATCGCTCGCTGTGTCCCAAGGTCCATGTGGCACCCCCACTCCAGACTGCCGAGCACGCTCCCGGCACCGGTCATGACGGATCGCAACATCGAGCGCCGCCTCCGCCCCCGGACCGGGCGCCAACCCCGGCTCCGAAGCCAATACGCGGGACTCGATGCAAGTGTATCCTTGCTAGCCCGGGGATGCCGGCAAGTCAAACCGGCAAGTCCGATACCCGAGCACGGGCCCACCGTCCCCAAGAGCACCGTCGACAAGAGGGAGGGAGAGACGAACTCGATGAACGAAGCGCGGGAGCGGACCCAGGACCTCGGAGCAATGGTCGACCGGCTCACCAACGCCTTCAGCGCGGGCGATCTCGAAACCGTCCTGGCGATGTTCCACCCTCAGATCCGCATCCTCGAAGCTCCCTCCCTGCCCTGGGGTGGGACCCATCACGGTCGCGAAGGATTCGTGGCACTTCAAGCCACGATGCACCAATGGTGGGACACCGCGATCAAGGACCTCGAGGTCTTCGACGCCGGCCATGTCGCCGTGCTGCACGAGCGCATGGAGATCACCGGCAAGTCGACGGGGCGCTCCATGGAGCTCGACGTCGTGGACATCTTCTCCTTCCGTGAAGGGATGATCTCAGAGATCGACGTCTATTACAAAGACGTCCACGCAGTCCTTGAAGTATTGGGACAAGGGGGTTCCTAGATGGCCGAGTTCACCGGCCGCGTCGCGCTCGTCACCGGTGCTGGCCATGGGATCGGCGCGGCCTACGCTGCGCAGTTCGCCCAGCTGGGTGCAATGGTCATCCTCGCTGACATCGACGAGGAAGCCGTCGTGGCCACAGCGGAGCAACTCGCCAATAACGGGTTTCAGGCGAAGCCAGCCGTGCTCGACATCACGGATCCCGCTGCTTGCAGCACCGCCGTCGACCGTGCCGTCGCCGAGCACGGCGCGCTTGACATCCTCGTGAACAATGCCGCTCTGTACCGCAACCGAGACTTCGCACTCGCCGAGGACATCAACCTCGACATGTGGCAACGCATGATTGACGTCAATATCAGTGGCACTTTTTACATGTGCAGAGCAGCGATCCCGCACATGAAGCGCCAGCGATCGGGACGAATCGTCAACCAGAGCTCGGCCTCCGCCTTTGCGACCGTTCCTCGTTCGCTGCACTATTCGATGACGAAGGCGGCCGTGATCACCATGACCAAGACGCTAGCCCGGGAGCTCGGCCCTTTCGGGATCACCGTCAACGCTGTCGCGCCAGGGGTGATCGACACCGAGGCCACCCGTATGGTCGTCCCCGACGATGTCCTGGCCAAAGGGATCGAGGCAACTTCATTGCGTCGCATCGGGCAGCCCGAAGACCTCGCACCCCTCGTCGCCTTCTTGTGCTCGCACAGCGCCGGCTACATCACCGGCCAGACGATCGTCGTCGACGGCGGCATCACCATGTTGGGCTGAGGGCGCCATGATGACTCCCCGGTACATGGTCGCGATCCCTCGTGCGCCCATCGGCGCGACAGGGGAAAAGGCCAAGACGTGACTCCGGAGTTCTCCATCCGCCTCACCGCGATGGCAGCCGAGGACCCCGCCTCCTGGCAGCCGCTGTGGAACCGAGTGATCGCCGCCGAGCGCGCCGGAGTGGACCGGGTCGTGCTCTCTGGCGAGCACGTCGTCTTCGGCGAGCGCCTCGAGAACTACGGCCGTCCGGAGCTTGGCGGCCGAGCTGGAGGACGCCAGCCGACAGGACCCGATGGTCATTTCCTCGAACCGATGATCGCGATGTCCTTCCTTGCCGCGATGACCTCGCGGATCCGCTTCACCAGCAGCATCCTGCTCGCCGCCCTTCGTCGACCGATCGTCTTGGCCAAGTGCGCGGCAACCTTGGACGTGCTCTCAGGAGGTCGCCTCGACCTCGGCGTCGGCATCGGTTGGCAGCAGGAGGAGTACGAAGCCGCCGGGTTGGACTTCCGCCGTCGCGGCCGGTTGCTGGACCACACACTCGAGGTGTGCCAAACCCTGTGGCGCCAGCAGCGAGCGAACTACTCTTCCTCAGAGCTGCGCTTCGAGAACATCCACATGATGCCCAAGCCGACAAGGCCCGAGGGTGTCCCGATCTGGGTGAGCGGCACGATCAAGCGCGCGCCGATGCGGCGCCTAGCACGCTTTGGGTCCGGCTGGATCCCTTGGGGGAGAGCTTCCGACGAGCCCGACGAACTCATCAAGGCGATCCCTCGAATGCGAGAAGCCGTCGCCGAGTTCGGCCGCAACCCCCTCGAGCTCGGCGTGGCGGGAAAGCTCCCATCGGTGATGGGAAAGGACGGCGCTCCCGACGTCAACGCGACGATGGCCGGCCTCCCAGCCCTGGTCGAGGCAGGGGTGACCGACGTGCGCCTTCAGCTGCCCGTCCCAGAAGACGTCGCAGCAGCCGAGGACTACCTCACTCCGTGGGTACTGGCATTCCGGGCGGCAACGGCCTGAAGGATCGCCCGCCAGGCGCCACGTCGCCCGAGCCAGACTGATCCCATCAGCCCCGCTCGTCCACCACGAGCATCCAGCCCCATGACGGCTTCTTGTGCACCTGTTGGTCCGCCAACCTGGAGGGGAGCAGAAGCTCCATTCCCTCAGCGCGGCGCCCATCTCGGAGATCTCCGACCGCTGGACCAATCGCAACGACCGCCAGCGCATCTCGGCGCCGCCGGGACCCAAGCGCGCACCGCAGGACCCGAAGATGGCATCACCATCGTCGTGCACGTCAACGGGTGTGGAGAGCGCTCGTCGATCCTGCGTTCGCTGTCTGCTCGGGGGGCCGGACCGACGACACGGACCGAGCGAAAGGGTCACGGCACGCCGTCACTCAACCTGGGGTTCGAGTGGAAGCCCCTGGGCAGGTGGTGGGGGAATCCGACCCCGACGGCGCCTCTCCTGCGCCTGGAACAGCGTTAGCCCGGAGTTGGCCCACGGACTCGGCTGGAGCGACGAGCTCTTCGTCCGGGTCGCGGCGAAAGCAACGGTCAGAGGTGACGTTCGAGGTCGAGCCAGAGCCCGACGGTCACGTCCGCCTGACCGTCACCCACGAAGGACTCCCGTCATCCAGGAAGGATTCAGGGAACCAGTGCGGTGGTCGAGCGCACCAACGACGAGCTGGCCACGCTTGATGGCGCACCTCAAGAGGCTGCTGGAAACCGCTTGAAGTCAATTGGTGGAGATGGCCATGCACCCTGTCGTTGCAAGGCCGGGCAGATGCGCCGGCTCCATTAGGCGTCGCGCCGGACCATGAGCCAGCCCCCGATCAATAAGGCGAGTGCTGCGTAGCCCGCGAGCAACCCGATCCCCACCCATGGCCCGAAGGGATGGGCATCGGTGAAGTTGCGATCGGATGCCGACGTCATGGCAACCCCGATCGTGGCGGGAAGGAATTTACCGACGGCATCGATCACCGACTGGGGCAACGCCTGGAGGATCAGGGGCAGAATGAGCAATACCGCAACGAAGGTGCTGATCGCCCCAGCAGTGTGCCGGATGATGGCTGCGATCCCGAGTGCGAACAGGCCGAGGAGCGTCAGATACACCCCGCTCCCCATCACGGCTCGCAGGACGCCGGGGCCTCCCAATGAGGCGTGCGGCGGGGCGGTGATGAGCGCCGACCCGAGAAGACCGCTCGTCGCCCCGCTGAATGGTGGACCGTGGAAGAACGCTTGGCCGATGAAGAACGCGGCAAAGCTCACGGCCTCGCTCACCAGCAGCGCCACCACCCCGAAGACGGCGGTCTTCGCACTCAGAACCAACGCCCGATTGGGGACCGCCGAGAACGTCGCACGGATCGTGCCACTGCTGTACTCGGCGGTCACCACCAAGATGCCCAACACGCCGATTGCCAGCTGGCTGAAGATCAGTCCTGTCAAGCTCTGGGCTACCGGATCGAAGCGCAGGCGGTCGACGACCGACAGGTGCGGCCACCGAGCAGCGACGACCGACGTGGCGATCATGCCGATGGCGATCGTCAGGACGACGGTCACCGCCAAGCTCACCGTCGTCGACCGCACACTCCGGAGCTTCGTCCACTCCGAGGCCAGCACACCCCTCAGTCGATAGTGCCCAGGTGGCAACGGGGCGCGAAGGATGCGAGGGTCGGTCATGGCGATCTCCCGGGACTGCTGCGGTCCTGGCGCATCTCTTGTGCTCGCAGGGGGGAACCGTTGCCCTCCACGTGAACGCCTTGTCCTTGGAACTCGGCGCTGTGGCGCGTGAGCTCCATGAACGCTTCCTCGAGCGAGCCGGTTTGTGGAGACAGCTCGTGCAGAGTGATTCCGCGCGCCGAAGCGAGCTCGCCGACCTCTTCCGCGCGCATTCGCCAAACCGTCATCGCACCCTCAGGCGAGACGACCACCGAGGCCCCGGCGGCCCTGAGGGCGTCAGCCAGGTCATTCAGCTGGGGAGAACGAACCCGAACCGACTGACCTGCAGCACCGGCTACGAACTCCGCGACCGAGGTCTCGGCGATCAGCCGTCCCCTTCCCACGACAACCAGTCGCTCGGCGGTGATGGCCATCTCGGCCATGAGATGACTCGAAACGAACACGGTCCTGCCCTCGCGGGCCAGATGCTGGAGCAGGGTCCGAACCCAACGGATTCCTTCGGGATCGAGCCCGTTCACAGGCTCGTCGAAGAGGAGCACGCTGGGATCTCCAAGCAGCGCAGCGGCGATGCCGAGCCGTTGGCTCATCCCTAACGAGAACGTCCCCACCCGTTTGCGGGCCACTGACGTCAGCCCGACCAGCTCCAGCACCTCTTCGACCCGACGCCGCGGAATGTCGTTGGTCTGCGCCAGCATCCACAGGTGGTCGAAGGCGGATCTGCCGGGGTGCAGCGACCGGGCTTCGAGCAGTGCACCAATTTCACGCAGGGGCCAAGGAAGCTCACGGAATACGCGACCGTTGACCGTCACCCGGCCAGCGTCGGGGAAATCGAGGCCCATGATGAGTCGCATCGTGGTCGACTTCCCGGACCCGTTGGGACCGAGAAAGCCCGTGACCACGCCGGGCTGGACGTCGAAGGACAGGTCGTCAACGGCGACAACGTCGCCATAGCGCTTGGTGAGGCCACGAGCTTCGATCATGGAGCTCGTGAGAGGCTATCGGGCACTACGGTCGTGACGGTGGCGACTGGATCCCCCAAGTGAACGCTCCAGCACCCCGGCCGCGACCACCAATCGACCTCGGCGCGAACCCGGAGGAGGTACTCGAGCGGCTCGGAACGACGCCTGCCGACATCGCGCCCGACGTCCTTTCTGAGCTCTCTCGCTGCTGCCGAGTCGATTCGACCCCACGGGCTCGGACCGAGGCTGCACGAGACTGGTGGCCGATCTCGATGCACTGGGCACTTTCGGGCGCCGTGCCGGCGCGCCCTGCCGCCGTGGCCATGCCGACCACCGTCGAAGCGGTGGCGGAGGTGGTCGCACGCTGCCACGAGCACGGGATCCCGGTCACCGCGTCTGGCGGACGAAGCGGCGTCTGTGGGGGCGCGGTCCCGCTTTTCGGCGGTATCGCGCTCGATCTGCGGGGCCTGGCCGGCATCCGGGGCGTCGACGAGGTCTCGGGCGTGGTCGATGTCGCCGCGGGCACATGGGGCGACACGCTCGAGGAAGAACTACAAGCGCGCCACGGCTTGACCATCGGCCACTGGCCACAGTCGATTCAGCTCTCGACGGTCGGTGGCTGGGTTGCCTGCCGCTCGGCCGGGCAGTACTCGAACCGCTACGGCAAGATCGAAGACATCGTCTTGGGCCTCGAGGTCGTCCTGGCTGACGGCTCGATCCTGCAGCTCGGGACCATGAACGGAACGAGCCCCAGGGCGGCCACGGGCCCCGACCTCTGCTCGCTCTTCGTGGGTTCCGAGGGCGTCCTCGGCATCATCACCGCCGCGCACCTCCGAGCTCGACCACGACCGATCGCTGAACGGCGTGCCGCGTGGACCTTCCCATCCTTCGAAGCAGGGCTGGAAGCCCTACGCCGGACATTCCGTCGAAGCGCGACACCTGCCGTCGCGCGCCTCTACGACGAGGCGGAGGCTCGTCGACTCTTCGACGCCGATGCGCGAGCACTGCTGATCGCCCTCGACGAAGGAGACCCCTGCCTCGTCGACGCCACCATGACGGTGCTCGCCGAGGAATGTGCCGCTGGATCGCCGTTCGATGACGCAGCCGTGGCACACTGGCTCACAACCCGCAACGACGTCGCCGTCCTCGAAGCGGCAATCCGAGCGGGCGCCGTGGTCGACACCATCGAGGTCCTCGCTCCGTGGTCGGAGCTCCCTGATCTCTATCGCCGGACCATCGACCAGTTGCAACGCATCGAGGGCACCGTGGTCGCCTCTGCGCACGCCTCGCACCTGTACCCCGAGAGCGCTTGCCTCTACTTCACCTTCGGTGGGATCAACCCTGGTGCCGCGGACTCCGGCTGGTCGGAGCGCTTTTACCGGCAATGCTGGGACACGGTAATGCACACCACCTCGGCGAGCCACGGCGCGATCAGCCATCACCACGGGATCGGGTTGCAGCGGGCCCCGTACCTGCGAATGGCCCTCGGCCGCGGCTTTTCGCTGCTGGAGCAGCTCAAGCAGGCGCTCGATCCCAAAGGGATCCTCAACCCCGGCAAGCTCGGACTGGCCACCCCGTTCGGCCAGGTCGATTGGTGAGCCCGCTCGCCGGTCCCACTGGGGCCCGGGTCCCCGGGGCCAAGGACACCCATCGGGAGAAGGCGGCCGCGAGTCCTGGAGGGACGTACAGCACGGACCAGCACGCGACAGTGACCTTCGCCTCTGTCGCGTGGCGCCTCGACGAGGCATCGTTGCGGTGGTGACCGGCTCGGAGGTGCTCGCAAGTGGGGCTGACGTCCTGCTCGCAGACGGGCGCACCGCCACGATTCGGCCAATCCGGGCCACGGACCGTGATGGTGTGGCCGCCCTCTACGCACGGCAGTCCGCGCAGACACTGTACTTCCGCTACTTCGGACCCCATCGGCCGACCGAGGAGGAGATCGACAAGCTCATCGAGGCGGACGGAGTCGACCATGTCGTCTTGATCGCCGAGCAAGGCAGCGCCGTCATCGGCATCGCGCAGTACGACCGCACCGTCGAAGCGGACGAAGCCGAAGTAGCGTTCCTCGTTGACGACCACTTCCAGGGGCTGGGGATCGGCACGCTGTTGCTGGAGCAATTGGCGGCGATCGCACGCGACAAGGGGATCCGGCGTTTCTCAGCCGACACCATGAGCGAGAACCACAAGATGATCGCCGTGTTCCGGGATGCAGGCTTCAGTCGCAGGTTCGGCCCACCCTCTGAGACCGTCCACGTGATCATGGACATCTCGCCGAGTCCCGAGGCCGTCGCCGCCGCCGACGCGCGGGACCGTGTGGCCATGGTCCGTTCGGTCGAGCGGCTCATGCGACCGCGCTCGATCGCAGTCATCGGCGCGTCGAGGAAGCCCGGGAGCGTCGGGAACGTCCTGCTGCGCAACCTCGTCGACGGGGGCTTCTGCGGTCCGGTGTACCCGGTCAACCCCAGCTGTGACCACGTTGCCAGCATCCCTTGCTGGCCCAGCGTGAAAGCCATTCCTGGCGTCGTGGATCTGGCCGTGATCGCCACTCCGGCACGCACGGTGGCAGGGATCGTCGAAGAGTGTGGTCGCAGCGGCGTCGGTGGCCTGGTGGTGGTCAGCGCGGGATTCGCCGAGACGGGCTCCAAAGGTGCTGAGGTCGAGCGTGCGATCACCCACCTCGCCCACCACTACGGAATGCGCATGGTGGGTCCCAACTGCTTCGGCCTCATCAACACCGATCCCGCCGTCTCGATGAACGCCACCTTTGCCGCGACCGTTCCGCGGCCTGGCAACATCGGTTTCGCATCCCAGTCGGGTGGCCTGGGTATCGCCATCCTTGGTGAGCTCGCTGCCCGCGAGATCGGCATCTCGAGCTTCGTCTCCATGGGTAACAAGGCAGACGTCAGTGGGAACGATCTGTTGACCTGGTGGGCCCAGGACGATCGCACTGACGTCGTCCTGCTGTACCTCGAGTCCTTCGGGAACCCGAGGAAATTCGCGCGAGTGGCTCGGCGCGTCAGCCGGTCGAAACCGGTCGTCGCCGTCAAAGGAGGAAGGTCGAGCGCCGGGACGCGAGCCGCCCATTCCCACACCGCCGCGCTGGCGACCCCCGACGCAACGGTCGACGCGCTGTTCCAGCACACAGGGGTCATCCGGGTCGAGACCATCGAGGAGCTCTTCGACGTGGGAGAGCTCCTCGGTTCCCAACCAGCTCCGGCAGGCCCACGCGTCGCGGTCATCGGGAACGCCGGAGGACCGGGAGTCCTGGCTGCCGACGCCCTCGCTTCCCATGGTTTCGAGCTCCCTGAGCTTTCCTCGTCGACACAGCAGGCGCTCCAACGCGCTGCTCCTGAAGGTGCTGCGTTCGCAAACCCCGTCGACTTGGTTGCCTCTGCCACTCCCGCGACCTACCGGGAAGCGCTCGGCGTGCTGCTCTCCTCAAAGGAGGTCGACGCGGTGCTCGTCATCTTCACGCCACCGTTGCAGACGGACGCCGAGGCCGTCGCCCGCGCGATCGTCGCTGCCGCGGACACTGCCGCCGCGGACAGAAACACCCAGACGGTCGTCGCCGCATTCCTCGGTGCCGAGGATGCCCGTCGAGCACTCGCCAGCGGATCCCGGCCGATCCCCTGTTTCACCTACCCCGAGAACGCCGCACGCGCCCTGGCGCACGCACGCCGATACGCGCAGTGGCGCTCCCGTGAGGACGGGACGATCCCGGTTCTCGATGCCATCGACCCCCGTCGCGCGCGGCAGCTCATCGCGACGGCCGCCGAGCAACACCCCAAGGACGGTCGCGATCACAGCTTCTGGCTCACGGGTCCCGATGCCATGGCCATCCTCGCGGCCTACGGAATCACGACGTTGCCCACCCGGCTCGTCCGGAGCGCCTCGGAGGCGTCGGCGGAAGCCGAGGCGCTCGGCTTCCCGGTCGCGCTGAAGGGAAGTGGCCCTACCTTGCTCCACAAAAGCGACGTTGGCGGAGTGCGGCTCGGCCTTCGCAGCGGCCAGGAGGTGGCGAGCGCATTCAACGACCTCGCGGCGCAGCTCGGGGAGGCAATGGAGGGCGCTGTCGTCCAACCGATGGCCCAGCCCGGTGTCGAGACGATTGCTGGCGTGATCCAGGACGCCACCTTCGGCCCGCTCGTCGTCTTCGGCCTCGGGGGGACCGCCGTGGAGCTGCTCGGGGACCGCGTCCTCCGCCTGGCGCCCCTCACCGACCTCGACGCCCGGGAGATGGTGCTCGGACTCCGAGGTACGCCTCTGCTCACCGGTTACCGAGGGAACAAACCGGTCGACCTCGATGCCCTCGTCGATGTCTTGGCCCGATTGAGCCGGATCGCCGAGGACCTTCCCGAAGTCGCAGAGCTCGATTGCAATCCGATCGTCGCCCTCCCGCAAGGGGCGACCGTCGTCGACGCCCGCCTGCGGATCTCGCTCCTCCAGCCCGAGTACCTGCGCGAGCGGCGGCAGCTTCGATAGGGACGTTTTCGCGGCAGGGGTGTTCCGAGCTTCTGGGGAGCCTCAGGGTCCCGGCACGATCACCACTGGGCGATCGGCATGGAGGGCCAGTTGCTGGCTGGTGCTCCCAAGCACCAGCCCTGCGAATCCCCCGGCGCCACGGCTGCCGACCACGATCATCGAAGCATCCTCGGCACGTCCGGCCGCCACCAAGGCCATCACGGGGTTCCCCTCGACCACCCGCCACCGATGCCGAGGCAGGCCCGCCGATCGCCCGGCGCCCTCCCCTGCACCATGCTCAGAGACGATCTCGCTCAGCCACGCCTCCATCTGTTGCTCGAAGGACTCGTCACCCTCGGAGCCAGGAGGCAGCGACCGCTGGCCGACGAGATCGGCCTGCTCGCCTGGAGCCATTGCCTCCTCGAGCAGGCCGCGACCGTGGACCCCGACGATCTCGGCGTCGAGCTCGAACGCCAGGTCCACTGCGAACCGAAGCGCTCGCCGGGCCCCTTCAGAAGCATCGAGACCGACCACGATGCGACCGAATCGGCTCATCGGGACATTCTCTGGTCGACCCCGTGGCCCGGATCCCCTCCCTCCTCGTGCGCCCGCCGGGCCGCCTCGACCGCGTCCATGCCCGGGCCGCCCGCACTTGCGGACTCGGGCCGATAGTGGTGACCCAGGATCGCCGCGAGCGCGGCACCGACGGAGCGTTCCAAGGCGCCGAGGTCATACCCACCCTCAAGCACGAGGGCAAGCCGGCCGGGACGAGGAGCCAGCTGCTGCACCCGAGCGGCGAGATCGCCGAAATCGCCAGCCGTGAGCGCGAGGCCAGCCAGGGGATCCTCGCGATGAGCATCGAATCCCGCCGACACCAGGACCCAGGTCGGATCGAAACGCGCGGCTGCCGGCAGGATCAGCGTATCGAAGGCATGACAGAGCACGTCGCCGGTCGCGCCCGCCGGAACGGGGATGTTGATCGTCAGACCGGGCGCACCCTTGCCGCCGCGCTCAGTGCGCCGTCCAGTCCCCGGATACCAAGGCGATTGGTGCGTCGAGACGTAGAGCACCCGTGGATCGTCCCAAAAGATCTCCTGCGTGCCGTTGCCGTGGTGCACGTCCCAATCGACGATGACGACGCGTTCGCCTCGTTCGGCGAGCGCGGCCGCACCGACCGCGACATTGTTGAGCAGGCAGAAGCCCATCGCCAGATCCGCGCTGGCGTGATGCCCTGGCGGCCGAGCCGCGACGAACGCAGCGTCTCCCGCTCCGGCGTCGAGCGCGTCGATCCCTGCGAGCACGGCGCCAGCGGCCAGAATCGCCGTGTCCCACGACCCAGGACCGGCAACAGTGTCCGGATCGAGGTTCCCGCCCCCGGCATCGCAGAACGCGCGCAACGCCTCCAGGTAACCAGGCGCGTGCACACGAGCGAGTTCTTCCAAGGTCGCTCGCCTCGGTTCGAGTCGGACCACTGCCTCTTTGAGCCCCGCAGCGTCGATGCCGGCGAGGGCCGCGCCGACCCTTGACGGGCGCTCCGGATGTCCCGCAGGGGTCTCGTGGCGATCGAGGGTCGGGTCGCCCGCGACGAGCAACATCGACGCCACGTTAGAGGCTCCTCCGGGTCAGGGCCGAGCTGCCCAGCCCAGCCCTGACCGATAAGGTCACGGGTCAGTGCCGGGTCGCCTCGATCGTCGCCTCCTTGCCGAGGTGCGGGGGGCGCGCCGGGGTCTGGCCATCGCGGTCGCCACGGGCCTCGGTGCTGCCGTATGCATCGTCGTGCAAGCAGGGCTCCTCGCGCGGATCGTGGACCGTGCGCTCCTCCATCACGCAGCGGTCGCTGCGGTCACCCCCGAGCTTGTCGGTCTCGGTGCCGCGTTCGTGGTGAGAGCGCTCCTCCAGCTCGTCGGTGAGATCGCCAGCCAGAAGAGCGCGACCACCATCACCTCCGAGCTCCGCCACGAGCTGCTCGACGAGGCCTTCAGGCTGGGGCCTGCCTGGTTGGCAGGGGAGCGAACAGGCGAGCTCTCGCTCACCGCAACCCGGGGGATCAACGCGCTCAACACCTATTTCGGCCGCTACCTCCCCCAAGCCACCGTCGCCCTGATCACCCCGGTGGGCATCCTGGCATGGCTGGCAGCGGTGGACTGGCCGTCGGCCCTCATCTTGCTCGGGCTGCTCCTGGTGATCCCACCGGTGATCGCGGCCTTCACCAAGCGAGCGCGCCAGGAGGCCGCCCGTCGATGGCGGAGCCTCGCCTCGCTCTCGGCACGCATGCTTGAGCTCCTCCAGGGACTTCCGACGCTGCGTGCCTTCGGCCGCCAGGAACACGGTCGGCGAGAGGTGGCAGAGGCAACCGAATCGCTGCGAAGGGGAACCATGCGCACGCTGCGGGTCTCGTTCCTCTCCGCGCTCTCATTGGACCTGCTCGCCGGCCTCGGAACCGGGCTCGTGGCAATGGTGCTCGGCCTCCGACTCCTCCACGGCGACGTCTCGCTCTCACTGGCAATGGCCGTGCTGCTGGTATCGCCCGAGGTCTTCGCGCCGTTGCGCAGGGCAAGCGCGGAATACCACGCGAGCGCCGAGGGGAAGGTCGCAGCCGAACGGGTCCTCGACGTCCTTGCCCAGTCCCGACGCCAGGCGACCGCCCCCCACGAGCGGCCCACAGCGCGATGGTCGCTGCCAAGATCCGGCGCCAATCCCACCTTGGCGACGCCGCGCACGACGGGCACGGCACCAGAACTGTCCCGATCGACGATCGAGCTCGTCGAAGTCGGCGTACGGTTCGCCGGCGGAGTCCGGGCGCTGAGCGGTGTCAACCTGGTGATCGCCCCCAAGGAGCACGTCTTGGTGCGCGGACGCTCCGGAACCGGGAAGTCGACCCTGCTCTCCGTGCTCCTGGGCTTCGTGACGATCACCTCTGGACGTGCGCGGATCGGAGGGGTGGACCTGGGCACCCTCGATGCCGCCGGGTGGCGGGAGCTTCGGCGCCAGATGGCATGGGTTTCGCCCCGCCCGTACGTGTTCCGGGGAACCCTCGAGGACAACCTGCGCATGGGCAATCCGGAGCTCGGCGAGGCTGCGATCGAGCGTGTCCTGCAGCGTTGCGGGCTCTGTCGCGTGGTCAGCCGCTTGCCAGAGGGATTGGCGACTCCGGTCGGAGAAGGTGGCGCCGCCCTCAGTACCGGGGAACGGCAGCTCGTCGCCCTTGCACGCGCGCTCCTGACGGACGCGCCGTTGCTCCTGCTCGATGAGCCCCTCGCGCACCTCGACGAGGAGACGGCAGCGACGGTCGATGCCAACCTCGCATCAGCGCTCGATGGTCGGACCGTCCTGTGGGCCGGTCACCACGTTCCGACCCGTCGCCACTTCGACCAGGTGCTCGATCTTCCGACGTCGCCCGCCGCAGCGGATCCGACCACGCACGGACACCGAGCTCCTCCCCCGCTGTCCCGAACCGGCTCGCTCCGATCATCATGAACGCCAACGTCATCAACGCCAACGCGCGCACTCGGCGAACCAACCTCGAGGTCCTTCGGACGTTGGTCGCCATCAGCCCACCCCCATGGCGACGGCTCATCGGTGCCATGCTCCTGGGGTTGGCTGCTGCGGGAACGACCGTCGGCCTCCTCGCCGGGTCGGGGGCCTTGATCGATCGCGCGGCACTGAGACCGGGGCTTGCGACGATCGCTGGGTTGCTCGCGGTCGTCGAAGTCCTCGCCGTGCTCCGGGCGCCATTGCGCTATGCGGAGCGGCTCCACACCCACGAAGCGGCGTTCGGCGCACTCGGACACTGGCGCCTCTGGCTCTACGACCGCCTCGAACCCTTGCTGCCCGGCGCGCTCGGCGCCTGGCGAAGTGGTGACCTTCTCCACCGCGCAATCGACGACATCGAAGCCCTCACCGACCTTTACAGCCGCGCACCGGGAACGGTGGGCGTCGCGGTCGCCGTCTCGGCGCTGTCGGTCGTCGCCGTCGGATCGCTGCTCCCCCTGGGAGCGGCGATCCTCGGAGCCGCACTGGCCGTCGCAGTCGTGGGATCACCCTTGCTGGCGATCACCGGCCGCACCCGGGTGGACGAGCGCGCCCTGGCCGGCCAGCTGACCGCAGAGGTCGTCGAGCTCGTCCAGGGTGCACCCGAACTGCTGGCCTTCGGACTCGACGAGACCTTTCGGGCACGGGCAGAGGCCACGGCGGAACGGCTCGCAAGGCTCGAGCGGCGACGCACGCGCGCCATGGCCGCCGCCTCCGCACTCGTCGTCGTGTGCCTGGGGGTGGCCGTCGTGGGGACCTTGGCCGCAGCGGTGAGCGCAGCTCGCGAGCACCGGCTCGAAGGGATCATGATCGCTGTGCTCCCACTCACGGCCATCGGTGCCTTCGAGGCCGTCGCGCCGCTCGGGACATTGGCCATCCGGATCCTCGACGTCCTCGATGCGGGTCGGCGCCTCCTCGCCTTGAACGAGGTGCCCGCGCCCGTCAGCGATCCGTCGAATCCCGTTGCGCTGCACGATTCGGTTCCCACCCCCCCAGAGGGTGTGGCAGTGGCCTTCGACGACGCGACGCTGCGCTACCGCCTCGACCGTCCGCCGGCGCTCGACGCCGTGAGCTTCGCCGTGCCGCCGGGGTCCGCGACGGCGATCCTCGGCCAGACCGGGGCCGGCAAGAGCAGCATCGTCAACGCACTGCTGCGCTTCTGGCCGCTCGAGAAGGGGTCGGTCACCGTGAACGCCACGTCGCTGGAGCAGATGCGTCAGGCGGACGCTCGCCGCGTGTTCGCGCTGCTGGACCAAGATGCTCGCCTCTTCGCCGGGACGATCCGCCAGAACGTCGCGCTCGGCCGACCAGAGGCCACTGCTGCGGAGATCGCCGAAGCCCTTCGAGCCGCGCAGCTGGACGAATGGGTGCGCTCGCTTCCCAACGGCCTCGAGACTCCCGTCGGGGAATCGGGGAACCAGGTCTCGAGCGGCCAACGCCGACGCATCGCGCTCGCCCGCGCCCTGCTCGTTCGCAGGCCAGTCCTCCTCCTCGACGAGCCGACCACCAATCTCGACGACGAAACGGCCGACGCTCTCATCGACACCGTGCTCGCCGCGGCGCTCGGTCGAACCGTCGTGCTCGTCACGCATCGATCCGAGGACCTTCGGTGTATGGACCAGATCCTCACGCTCGATCGGGGTCGCGTGGTGGCAACATCGCACCGGTGAGCGGCGGAACCGCGTTGAACGTCTCGAGAACGGGATGCTCCTCGGACCATCCGATCACCGTCAGCGAACCAGTCGCCAGGTGCAGCCGCCACGCCAGGTCGTCGTCCGCGCCCAGCGCCCAGGCAACCGCAGCCTTGATCGGAGACACGTGGCTGACGACGGCCACCGCGCCGTGCGCCCTGCGCGCACCCTCGCCGTCGCGAGCGAAGAGCTCGGCACACGCAGCTCGAACCCGTTCGCCGACCTCGTGCAACGTCTCGCCGCCCGCGGGACGAAAGCTGCTCCCGGACTGCCAGTGCCGGCGCAGGGCAGTGCCGATCTGATCCAAGGGACGCAGGTCCTCCTCGCCGTAGTCGACCTCCACCCATCGGTGGTCGATGGTGACCGGAACGCCCAAGCCGAGCGATTGTGCGGTATCGAGCGCACGACGAAGCGGACTGGAGATCAGCGTCGTGACCGGGACGGACCCTGACCCAAGGATCGAACCCAGCGCAGCGGCCTGGCGCCTTCCGGCCGCTGTGAGCGGCGCATCAGCCCGCCCGACGAGAAGCCCCGCCGCATTGGCTGTGGATTCCCCGTGGCGGATGAGCAGCAGCATGACCCAGCCTCACAGGAGGTCGAGCAGGGGCGCGTTCACTGCGCGGTCTCCAACCGATCGCGCACGAGGATCCGGCCGCAGTGCTCGCAGAACACGAGTGCATCGGCGGGAAGGTGAGCGATGCGATCAAGCTCGACGGCAGGGAGCTCCAGGTGGCACCCGTCGCAACGGCGCCCAACGAGGCGAGCGACACCGATTCCTCCGAGCTGGGCGCGGAGTCGATCGTAGCGGGCGAGAAGCTCGGAAGGCAGGCCTTCGGCAGCCGGTGCTCGGGCCGTGCGCAAGGTGGCGGCCTCTGCGTCGATTTCCTGTTCTGCCGCCACGACCGCCTCCTGGAGCGAGGCGATTCGCGTCTCGAGCGCAACGGCCCGCGACTCCTCGCTGGCAATGTGCTCTTCCAGGGGTTCCTGCTCCTCGAGGAGGGCGAGCTGTTGGTCCTCGAGCTCGTCTTTCTTCCGGCCGAGCTGCGCCACCTCTCCCTCGATCGCCTGCAGGTCGCGCCCGGGCATGCCGCGGGCACCATACAGCCGATCCTCGAGGGTCTGACGACGAGCCGTGAGGGTCGTGACCTGGCGCTCCAGTTCGGCTTGGTGCTCGGCAAGGGTCTGGCGGCGTCGGGTGGCCTCGTCGATGCTCGCCCGTAACCGTGCGAGGGCCTGCTGTGCTTCTGCGAGTTCCCGCCGCTCCTCGAGCGTGGCTCGCTTGTGCTCGAGGCGCAGCAGAGCAGCGTCGATGTCCTGAAGGGCGAGCAGCCGGGCCAAAGTCGACTGCGGTCGGCCCTGCACGCCGGACGATCCCCGCTGGCCGCGATCGGATCCCTGCTCAGCGCTCACGGGCCGCTCGTAGCGCGCCGATCAGCGCTTCGTCAGCGATCGCCTCCGCGGCCTCCCACGAGAACCACCGCACCGATGGGCTCTCGCCAGGTGCCGGAACCGGATCCACGTCTTCGCTCTCGAGCAGGTAGCGCAGGTCGAGGTGAGTATGCCCGAGCGCCGCCGCATGGACGTCGAGGTGGATCATGGCCGGCGCCCCGCCAGGATGCCTGACGGGCAGGCCGGTTTCCTCCTGGGTCTCACGAATGGCAGCCTCCCATGGTGCCTCTCCGTGGTCGATGTGGCCACCGGGCTGCAACCACCGATGCAAGCGCCGATGGCGATGCAAAACGGTGCCCCTGGCGCCAATCACCACGGCTGATGCGGTGACATGGACAGGACCGCCAGCTTCATCGTAGGGGTCGTCGAGGTGCTCGAGCTCGGCGAGGAAGCGGCTTCGCGAAGCCTCTTCTCGCCGGTCACCGGGCACGTGGCGCTCGACCATGAGCACGAGCTGCTCCCGAGAGAGCCTGTGGCGGGCCGCGAGGTCGTTCACAGCACCGCACGGTAGCGTCACTTCGCCGTGACAACCTCGACGAACGAGTTCTCTGTCGCCAGCCTCAATCTCCACTCCGGTGTCGACGGCTGGGGTCGCCCCTTCGACGTGGTCGAGAGTTGTCGCGCGCTCGATGCCGATGTCCTGGTCCTCCAGGAATCATGGATGCCCGAGACCGGCCCATCGCTGTGCGAGCAGGTCGGCGCCACCCTCGGGTACCAGGTCCGAGAAGAACCGCTCGCCGCAGGCCGGCTCGCTGCCCCGGCTCGCCAGGGCCCGGCCAGATGGACCGGGCCGCTCGGCTGGGCCGCAGCCGATCATTCGTTGTTCCTCGACGGCGAACGCCCGCTCCCCCCCAGGCTGCGCCGTGCCGAGCGCTACCGCTCGGCACGGCCTGGACACTGGAGCCTGGGCGTCCTCACCAGGTTGCCGATCCTGCACCAGGAGCTCATCGATCTCGGCAAGCTCGAGAAGGATCGAGCACACCGACGCGCCATCGTCCTGTGGCTCCGGGTCGATGGCGGTGGCACCGGGGTCGAGGGCGAAACGGTGGCAGTCGTCGGCACCCATCTCTCCCATCTCACCCAGGGCTCACCGGTTCAGTTCCGGCGTCTCGCCCGCGCGCTCAAGGAGCGGATCGGCCAGACCCCGGCCGTGCTGGCGGGCGACATGAATCTGTGGGGACCGCCGCTTTTGGCGTTCTTCCCCGGCTGGCGTCGGGCGGTGCGTGGTCGTACCTGGCCTTCGTGGCGCCCGCACAGCCAGCTCGATCACCTCTTAGTCCGCGGCCTTGTCGTCAGGGAGGCCGAGGTTCGTCCGCACGCCGGGTCCGATCACCGTCCGGTCTTCGCCCGACTCGCCGTCGCCGACCGATCTCCCTGAGGGCTCGAAGCGTTGCCAGCCCTGGGGAGCACCCGACAACGCGGGTCCGCTCGGTTCAGGCATGGGGGCCAACGTTCCCAGGGGTCAACACGGTCGGCCGGTACCCGAGGAAGAGGCCGGATTCGACGACCCCAGGGAGGGCCTTGAGCGTCTGCTCGGTGTCGGGCTGGATCTCCGGCAGCCGGACGTCGAGGACACAATTGCCGTGCTCGGTGATCATCGGACCGCCCTTCGTCCCTCCGGGACGCAGGTGCACCTCTACGGCCCCCAACCTCAAGAGGGCGTCTCGGACGAGACGCAGCGCCTCTGGAAGGACCTCGATCGGGACTGGCGTCCGCGCGCCGAGACGATCGACGAGCTTGCTCTGATCCACCAGGACGTAACGCTCGGGCGAGCTCGCCATCACCAGTTTCTCGCGAAGCATGGCCCCACCGTGCCCCTTGAGGAGGTTGGCCTCGGGGTCCACTTCGTCAGCCCCGTCGAAGCTCCAATCAGGCCGGACGAGCTCGAGCGAGGTGACGACGGCACCGGCGGCGCTCCCGGCCAGCGCTGCCTCCAGCGACGTGGGCACGGCGACCCAGCGGAGGCGCTCCCGGGCTGCCCGCTCGCCGAGCGCTTGGATCGCCAGGAGGCTCGTCGTCCCAGAACCGACTCCGACGACGTCACCGTCACGGAGCCGCAGAGCCATCTGTTGGGCGACCTGGCGCTTTCCCTCGATGTTGGCAACCTCGGTCGGCAAGAACTCCTCGTCTCCAAACGCCGCCTGCCACGAGCCCACCGCTCCTCCCTTCGTGCTGCCGCGCTCCTCCCGGCCCCGGATCTTAAGAGCCCTGGCGCATGGCCCCCAGATGCCAACCTGGTAGGCATGGCCAAGGTCAGCGCCGGCATCCTCCTCTTCCGCCGCGTCAGCGGTGGGCTCGAGGTCCTGCTGGTCCATCCCGGCGGTCCGTTCTGGGCGAAGCGGGACCTCGGATCGTGGTCGATCCCAAAGGGTGAGGTCTCGAGCCACGAGGAGGAACAGGCAGTCGCCGTTCGCGAATTTCGAGAAGAACTCGGTTCCGACGAGCCAGTGCGGATCCGCCCCCCTGCCGAGTGGATCGACCTCGGATCGGTCCTACAGGCAGGCGGCAAACGCGTGCGCGCATGGGCGGTCGAAGGGGACCTGGACGTCTCGAGCGTTCGCAGCAACACCTTCGAGCTGGAGTGGCCCCCGCGCTCCGGTCAGCACCACCGGTTCCCCGAGGTGGACCGGGCCGGTTGGTTCCGCCTCGACGATGCCCGAGAACGGCTCGTCGCCGGCCAGGTCCCGCTCCTGGAACGCCTGGCTGGCGCGTTGGGTGGATCGGGTGCGCCGGCAGGCGGGGATTGACCCTCTGGCCGGACGCGGAGCGGAGAGGCTCAGACGCGGTTCCCGCTGAAGGGCGCCTTCCCGAAGGCACCCAGCACTGCCTCCCCGGAGATCGCGTCGCCGTCCACCGTGGCCGTGAACTCCAAGGTCATCGGCATCGGCGATGTCATCTGCGCCTTCCACTTGAGGTGGTCGTCCTCGACCGTGCCGTCGAGGACCTCCACGGTGCCCATGATGCTGACGAGCTGCCCGGTCAACGTGCTGCCATCGGTGGCTAGCTCCATGGTGACCTTTTGCGCGCCCATCGGCGTCTGCAAGGTGACCTCCCACTTGCCATCCGCGCTCATGTGATCCTCCGTTCCTCCCAGCCCATCCCGACAGGTACGATCGATGCAACGTCGCCGACCCGTTCGTCACCGCAGTCCGTCTGCGACCTGGCAGCTGCGTCAGATCGTTTCATGGGGCGCGCTGGACGTCAACAACCTGGCGGGGCCCAACCCGCCAGCGGGTCTCCGCGGATTGGCGAAGTCAAGCCCACCCCACGAACATCGTCAGGGGCCCACGGAAAAGGAGTGCGCCGACATGAGACCGACCGCATCGGTGCTGGCTGCCACAACAGCCAGCATGCTCCTCGCATCGACCGCGGCTCTCGCCACGTTCCTCGAGACGGCCCCGGCCGTTGCCGGTGCCGCGACGCCGAAGGTCGCGACGGGATCGCCCACAACGAGCTCGCCACCGGCGACACCGGCACCAGCCACCCTGATGCTCCAGACCGGTGATGTCTCGGGTCTGGCTCCCAGCGGGTCGATCACCGCGGCGAGCGCAACGCAGTGGGTCCGCTCGATCGAAGGCCTGAAGTCCGGAAGGGCCAGCACGAAGGAGATCCGGACATTCACCCGTGAAGGCTTCGAGGCTGGCGGCTACGAGATGCTGACGCCGGTCCACAAGACCACCCAGGAGGACGGCGTCTCGGTGGGGATGGTCTTCGCATCACCGCGTGGTGCGCGCGCCGAGCTCCGGCGAGAGGTGCCGCTCCAGCTCAAGAGCGCCCTCGCTCAAACCCCGAACGGCCATGCCCACCGCTTCAAGGTCGCCTCGATCCCTGGATCGAGCGCGTACACCATCACCGAAGGAGGGACCACGGGCTCGGGCACCTCGATCTTCTTCGACACAGGACATTGCTTCCTCGTGATCGGGATCGCCGCTGCGCACCGCTCGCCGCGCATTGCCAGCGACGCAGCCACGCTCCTCTACCATCGCGTCGCTGCAAGCTGCGCGTCGTAGGGAGGTCCCAGGAACATCATCTCGGCGTGCGCCCTTCGAGATCCGCTTCGACTGGGCCTTCGCTGAGGGTTTCAGGAGCGGGACGGGTCTCGCGCCACACCTCGCGAACGACGACCTGGATCGCACCTGCGATGGGAATGGCCAGCAGCGTTCCGACGAAGCCGCCGAAGAAGCCGCTCACGAGATCTCCCAGGCTTGCGCCGAACAGGATCGCGATCAGCACGAGCAAGGGGTTGAGGTGGACGGTGCGGCTCATGATGATCGGGTTCAAGACGTGGTTCTCGACTTGGGTATACGCGAGGAAGATCACCAAGGTGACGATTCCCGCCGTCAGTGAATGCGCGAACGCAAAGAGCACCGTCGGAATGCCCGCCAGCGCACCGCCGATCATCGGGAGGAAGTCCACGAGAGCGACCCAGAGGGCCCAAAGCAACGCAAACGGCACACCGAGCACGCTCAGGGTCACGAACACGACGAAGCCTGCGATGATCGAGGTCAACAGGTTGCCGAGCATGAAGCCGCTCACCGATCGACTGACCTCTGCAGAGATGCGGCTGACCATGGCGGCGTGCTCAGCAGACAGCATCCGAAGGGAGCCACGCCGCATCTTGTCCCCCTCGAGGAGCAGGAGCACCACGAGCACGAAGATCGTGACGAGGGCCACGATGAGGGAAAGCGCGCCTTTGCCGAGCGACAATGCCGGTTTGGAAAGGCTCTTGGCGAAGGTGGTCAACTTCGGTGCGAGATTCTTCTTCACCCAGTTCTCGACGTGGTACTTGCGAAACAGGTGGCCGATCGTCCCCTTGCCCTGCTCGGCTTGATGCACGTACCTGGGGAGGTTGTGCGCGAGGTGCGTCAACCCATTGACGAGCGGGTAGCCGAACGCGATTGCCAAGCCGATGAAGACGAGGAGGAACACGGCCGTCACGATGGCGACCGCGCTCCCACGACGCTTCACCACGGTGCGCTGGAGCACGCTCAGCAGTGGATTCAGCAAGAGCGCGATGAATCCAGCGACGAGCATCAGAAGAAGGACCTCGCGGAGCTTGTAGATCAGCTTTCCAGCGAGATAGACCACCACGACGATGGCGACCGTCGCGAGGATCGTTCGAATGGGAACGCCTCGCCGATCTGCGCCATCCATGAAGCGAGTCCTTCGGCTCTCGATCGCTACAGCATGGCAGCTTCCCTGGGGCAACTGGTGACAAAACGCCGATCGCCCTGCAATCCTCGAGCGAGGGGCGCTGCGCGCCGCGCGCTAGCGGTTCAATCGCTCGCGAAGCCGCTTAGCCGCCTCGACCATGTTCCCCAGCGCCGGGACCGCCTCTTCGTAGCGGCGTGTCTTGAGCCCGCAATCGGGGTTCACCCACAGTCGATCGGGACCGACGATGTGCAGTGCCCGTTCGAGGAGCTCTTCGATCTCGGCAACGGAGGGAACTTCCGGTGAGTGCACGTCGTAGACGCCGGGTCCCACGCCTCCGGCATAGGACGCAGCGCCCAGCTCGTCGAGCAGCGACATACCCGAGCGCGCTGCCTCGAGGGAGATCACGTCGACATCGAGCTCCGAGAGCGCCGACAAGACGTCGCCGAAGCGCGCGTAGCACATGTGCGTGTGGACCTGGGTGTCGGCCTTCGCCGCAGCGCTCACCGTCCGGAACGCCGAAGTCGCCCATTCGAGGTAGCTCGCCCGCTCAGCCTGGCGCAACGGAAGGCCCTCGCGGAAAGCCGGTTCGTCGACCTGAATGATGCCGATTCCTGCTTCTTGGAGATCGACGAGCTCGTCCCGAATCGCCCGCGCAACCTGCAGCGCGGTCGTCTCCTCGGGTTGGTCATCGCGGACAAAGGACCAGCGGACCATCGTCACCGGGCCCGTGAGGATGGCCTTCATCGGCCTGGCCGTCGCAGACTGCGCGTAGCGTGCCCACTCCAACGTGATCGGGCCATGACGGTCGACGTCACCGAAGAGAATGGGCGGCCGAACACAGCGAGAGCCGTATGACTGGACCCAACCGTTCTCAGTCAGTGCGAAGCCGGTGAGGTTTGCGGCGAAGTACCGAACCATGTCGTCGCGTTCGGGCTCTCCGTGGACCAGCACGTCGAGGCCGACGCCCTCTTGGATTTCCACGACCCGGTCGATCTCGGCCCGGAGGAGCGCCCGATAGTGCTCGTCGTCGCTCCCACCGGCACGCCATGCGGCGCGGGCGGCGCGAAGCTCCGCTGTCTGGGGGAACGACCCGATCGTCGTCGTCGGCAGCAGCGGCAGGGCGAAACGTCGCCGCTGGGCCTCTGCGCGTTCCGCCAGCCCCGGCGACCGCCGGTCGCTCTGCTCCCGAGCGGTTGACGAGGCCGGTTGATCCCCCCGCGCGGCGACGGAGCCTCTCGGTGGGCGCCGAGGGGAGCGACGACCTTGCGCGGCGAGTCGAGCGCGGTTGTCGGCGAGGGCGTCGGCGATGGCGTCCCGGCCCATCCCTGCACCCCTGGCCAGCACGGCCAGCTCGACGAGCTTCTCCTCGGCAAAGGCAAGGCGCGTCGCCACTGCGGGGTCGATCGATGTCTCTGCGACGACGGACAGCGGGACGTGGATGAGCGAGCACGATGTCGACACCACCACCTCGGTGGCGAGCTTGCTGCACCGGTCGAGGAGGTCCAAGGACCGAGCGAGGTCGTTGACCCAGACGTTGCGTCCGTCCACGACGCCAGCGAAGAGGACCTTTGCGCGGGCACCCCCGCTGGCTTCCAGCAGCGCGAGGTTCTCGACGCCCCTGCAGAGATCGAGCCCGATCCCTTCGACCGGCAGGTCCACAAGGGTCGCCATCGCGTCGCCCACATGCCCGAAGTACGTGGAGACGCTCAGTTGCGGGCGTCGGGGGCACTCAGCGAGCCGTCGGTACGCGTGCTCGAGCATCTCAAGCTCCCGAGCGTCCCGGTCCTCGACGAGCACCGGTTCGTCGAGGCGCACCCACGACGCACCCTCTTCGGCCAACCGCCCCAGCATCTCGCAGTACGCGTCGACCAGGCGATCCAGGAGCTGCAACCGGTCACAGCCATCGACCGCGCGACTTCGCAGCAAGAACGTCAGTGGACCGATGAACGCGATGGTTGGGTCGATGCCAAGGCCGCGAGCCTCATGCATCTCGCGCAACGGCTTGGTCGGATCTGCCCGGAACCCGGATGCCCGATCGAGCTCGGGGACGAGGTGGTGATAGTTCGTGTCGAACCACTTCGTCAGGTCAAGGGGCGCGACCGGCTGCCCACCGATCACACCGCCCCTGGCGAAAGCGAAGTAGTCGTCGAGATCCAAACCTGCCGGGGGAAGCTGGATCCCCGGCCGAACGGATCCAAGCGCGACCGCGGCATCGAGCATGTGGTCGTACAGCGAGAAGTCGTTCGCAGGGATGAAGTCGATCCCCGCAGCCTGCATCGCTCGCCAGTTGCGACGACGAACTCCAGCCGCGGTCTCCTCGAGCTGTGCTCGAGTCGATCGGCCGTGCCAGTACGCCTCGAGCGCCCACTTGAGCTCCCGCCGAGGACCGATCCGCGGCATCCCGTGCACTGCGGTTCTCATGAGGATCGGGACCGGTGGTCGATACCCGCCAGGCAGAACGGCACCATGTGGGGGAGGTCTTCAGCGTCGGGCGAGGGGGATGGGCGGGAATCGAAGCGACTGCACCCGGTGGAGCCAATGACCGCGGACGCTCGCTCCGGGTCGGGACCGTCCGCGACTCGAAGCGCCGGCACGAGCACCTCCCGGGCAGGAGCTCCGACGCCATCGGCCTCGGTCGGCCAGGGCGGCCCCGACCAGCCGACCGGGAACCGGGCCTCCCGGGCAACCCCCGATCGGACCGCCTTGCTCAAGACGCCCTCGATCCATACCGCGACGTTCCGAGGGGGATCGCCCCGTTCGGCCATCCACCACGCAAGGGAACGACGCACGTCATCTCGAAGACACGCCGAGCCACGGCGATCGGCCGCGCTCCGGATGGTCGTCGGGCCTGCCCTCCCGGGGTCCCCAACGCAACGCCCGCCGATCGCGTTCGTGCGGACGAGCCTGACCGGCTCGAAGCCTCGCCCCCGCGCCCAGGTGGCAGCCCACAGCCCCGATCCTTCATCGCTGGTTCGAGCGGGTCGAGCTGGGCCCTCAATGCCGCGGACGGCTGGCTGAATCGCCGGAAGTCGGAGACCTCAAGAGGCTCGCTCTGCGCTCCGACGAAGCGATCCATCCAGTCGAGCCGTTGCGGGAATACCAGCTCGGTCGGGAAATCCCAGCCCATCTGAACCTCCCGCTCCTTGCGATCCCACCCCCTGCCGTGTCGGACGCTGGCGGGCTCGCCCCTTCGCTTGCCCAGCCCGCCGTCGTGGGACCCCAGAGAACCGAACGCCCAACTCGCAGGCCGGCGCGGGTCAAGGTAGCGTTCCCATTGCCAAGAGCACAACTCTCGATGAAGGCTCCCTGTCGCGCCGACATCGACGCTCATGGCGTGCGATGCTGACTCCACCGCTGCGGTCATGCGGACCTTCGGGGCCGGCGAAGCACACCAAGGACACCATGCCAGCCAAGCCCATCGACGAACGGGAGCTCTTCGCTCGCCTCAGCGCTCTGTTCCCCGAGGCGCGCGTCGGCGCGCTGACGCCGTTACCGGGCGGCACCTCGAGCATCACCTACTGGACCACCATCAGCCACGGCAACGACGCCCAAAAGGTGGTCGTCAAAGTGGCTCCTGCGGGCCTGGAACCAACGAGGAACAGAGACGTCCTCCGTCAGGCCCGCGTCCTCACGGCACTGGAGGCCATCCTCCCTGTCCCCCGAGTGCTCGGCCAGGACCCCGGAACCCCACCCGAGATCCCGCCGTTCTTCGTGATGTCCTACGAACCGGGTGAATGCATCGAGCCCAATACTCCTGGAGCGACGATCCCACCTGCTCACGTCAGGGGTCGTGAGCTGCATGCCGCGGCGATCATGGCACGTCTCCATCGAACCCGGCCCGAGCTCGTCGGCCTTGGCGACGAAACTCCGAAGACGCTCGCCGAGGAAGTCGAACAATGGCTGAACGCTTTCGCCGCGTGTGACGAGGATCTGAGGGCCGGCGCAGAAGATGTGGGGCGCGCGTTGGTCGATCAGCTTCCCCGCCAGGGTCCCACAACTTTGATCCACGGAGACTTCCGCTTGGGCAACACCCTCGCTGAGGCTGATCGGGTGGTGGCGGTCATCGATTGGGAGATCTGGGCACGCACCGACGCCCGCATCGACCTCGCGTGGTTCCTCATGATGGCGAACCCCGACTCGACCCTGCAGCGACCCATTGCCGAAGGAATGCCGAGCAACGAAGAGCTCTTGGCGACCTACGAAGGGGAATGTGGAGCGACGATCGAGGACCTTGCGTGGTTCTCGGCGTTGGTCCGCTACAAGCAGGCAGCAGCTGCAGCAATCATTGCCCGCAACGCGCGCCGCAGGGGACAGGACGTCCCTGCTGCCCGCAGCAACGCAGCGCTTTTGGCCTCCGCGCGCCGGCTGCTCAGCATCGACTGACAGTGCACATCGACGCCAATCGGCCACGCCGATCGCATCGACGTTCACGATCGCCAATACCGACCGGTTCTGGATCTCCGGTGGCACGCCTGCAACTCGCACCGACCTCGATCGGCGAAGGCAGCTCGGACCGAACGTGTGCGATCATCGACGCATGACCACCTTTGTCCGGACCGAGCGACGTGGCGCGGTGCAGATCGTCACGATCGATCGCCCTGAGCGCCGCAACGCCCTCTGCGCTCTCACGATCGCCGGGCTCGGCGCGGCCTTCGCCGAGGCTGAAAAGGATCGTTCCGTTCGCGCCGTTGTCTTGACCGGTGCCGGTGATGCCGCCTTCTGCGCAGGCATGGATCTCAAGGACTTCGGGACCCCACCAGCTGGGTCGGTCGGTCTCGAGGTCTTCACGAACCGCTGCTACCCGAAACCGATTGTCGCCGCCGTGAACGGCGCCGCTGTCGGCGGTGGTTTCGAGCTCGTTCTGGCCGCCGACCTCGTGATCGCGGCAACGCACGCCTCGTTCTCGGTGCCCGAGGTCCTGCGGGGCCTGGTCGGTGCAGGCTGCACCACTCGGCTCGCGGCGCGCCTGCCTCCAGTGCTGGTCGCGGAGCTCACCTTGACCGGGCAAAAGATCTCAGCTGCACGCGCCCAGCAGCTCGGCCTGATCAACGAGGTGGTTCCCACCACTGACCTCCTCGACCGGGCGGTCGCCATGGCCGAACGAGCGATTGCCGGCGCACCCCTTGCGATCCAGATCACCAAGGAGCTGATCTTCCGCGAGCGTCGTGAGCACGACGATGCCGAATGGCGAGCCATCCGGGCGCTCGCCGCGCCCGCATTTGCGAGCGAGGACGCCAAGGAAGGGGTGAAGGCCTTCGCCGAACGTCGGGCGCCGCACTGGACCGGACGTTGACAGGATGCTCCACCAGGCCAACGGGTGCATCCATCGCGCGACTAGGCGGTCGTCCCCCCGTCCGCAGCGATCACCGCGCCGGTCAGGCGGCAGGCCTCATCGGATGCAACGAAGGCGATCACCGAAGCCACATCCTCAGGTGCGGCAACGCCAAATGGTGTGATGAAGCGCGCGAGGAGCTCGGAGGGGGCGTCGGGCGGGAACCGCCAGCCGGCGGTCATCTCGGTCTGCATCCCACCTGGGCTGACCGCGTTCACCCGTATCCCCATCGGCATCAACTCGACCGCGAGTGATTTCGTGAGCATTACCAGGCCCCCCTTCGACGCGCTGTACGGCGCGGCAAAGGGAAGGCCTTTGGTACCCCCGTCGCTGGCGACATTGACGATGTTTCCCTTGACCCGGACCAGGTGCGGGATTGCCGCCTGGCACGTGAGGAACGGACCCGTCAAGTTGACCGCAATGATGCGGGACCAGTCCTCGTATCGCACCTCCGTGGTGTGCGAGAACATGCCGATGCCCGCGACGTTGCACAGGGCGTGCAGTCCGCCGAGATCGGTGGTGAGCGCAGCAAAGGTCTCCTGCACTGCTGTCGGGTCGCTCACGTCGCAGTGATACGCGCGCGCACGGCGGCCTCCTTGGTTCAGCTCCTTCGCGACCCCCTCGACGCCTTCCAGGTCAATGTCGATGCAGGCGACGACCGCTCCCTCATCTGCAAGGCGCCGGGCCGTCGCACGGCCGAGGCCGGCCGCGGCACCGGTGACCGCCACGACCCGGCCATCGAAGCGGCCGCTCATCCGAACAGCTGCGGCTGCCCGGCATGGATCTCGAGCCATTCGGCCCCGTCCTCGCCGGCTCTCCACGAGTATGGTCGGTTCGGGCTGTAGTAGCCCATGCCCGCGCTCGTCACACGGTTGCCGTAGATGAGCGAGCCACGCAGCACATAAGTGATCTGATGGGTTCCGTGGCGGTGCGGCTTGACCCGCTCACCGGGCCCGACCTTCTCATGGAAAACCGAGAGTTCGGGAGACACCAGGATCGTCTTGGTCACCAAGTCGCGGCCGAAAGCGTCCAGCACACGCTCCGCAGTCTCCTCGTCGAGGTTCTTTGCCATCTCGGCGATCGAAACAGCTGGAATCTCCTCGATCGAGTAGAAAAAGGCGCGACCAGCGTCACCACCTGCCCCCGGAGGGCCCGATGCCTCGTCGTGGGTGACTTCAGGCGTTCCCAGGCCAGCGCTCGACTCGGACTCGATCATCGCTCCCCTCCCATGGCGTCCCAGGGCCCTTCGCCCTTCGATGGTACTGACCGAAGAGCCGGTCAGTGGGACGAGGGATCTGGTGGGGCGAACCGCGCTGCCGTGAAGGCGATGAGCAGAGGAACGTCGAGGGCGAAGATGACGAGCATCAGCGTGACGACCGCGAGCGGACCTCCCCTGGTGTGGTCCCTCACGAAGGCGAACTCGATCATCCCCGCTGAGACGACGTAGGCAAGCAGGGCCCACCGCGCAACCAGGAAGAACCTGCTCCACGCGAAACTCTTGATGCGACCGAGCATGGCGGCTGCAGCCGCGAGGAGGCACGCACTCAGTACCAACAGAGCGATCGGCCCAGGAAGCGGTGGGCGCCGCGGGACGTACGACGCCATGACGATGCCCCCGATGACCACCAGCCCCAGCGACGCGATCGCCAGGATCGTGATCGGCGGCAGGGACGTGCCGTCTCCGCCGCTGGGATCTGCCTCGTGACGCAACTCGCCGAGCTCGGGAGTGGCCGTGTTCGCTGCGGTCCCGTTACCGGAAGCCTCGTGCCCGCTCATCGTGTTGCTCATGGTGTCGCTCATTGTGTCGCCACCCGGGTCATGATGATGAGCGTTGCCACCTGCATCAGGCCGGTGATCCCGGCAGTGTAGATGAAGCGCTTCATCAATCGACCGATGACTGCACCGTTCGGCTGGGGCCTTCTCATCTCGAAGAGCACGGCAATGTTTGCAGGCTCGAGGACGCCGAGTGCGATCACCGCCATGACGCCGACCACGATGAACGACGCCATCAGCCAGGGGTGGTTGGGGTTCGAGCTCGCAAGGTTGCCGTACTTCAGGGCGACCTGGAAGCCAGCGGCCAACGTCATGAGCACAAGCGTCGGCATGAGCAGCACCATCTTGGGCATGAACCGGGCCATGAACTCGGCTCGCGCCGGGATCGACAAGCGACCGATGATCGGGCCGACGACCAGGCCGACGAAGAGGTCGATGGCTGTCCATAGCGCTCCACCCGCGACATGGCTGAACATGAGCGCCCAGGTCCAGTTGCCGGCGATCGCGACGATCACGAAGATGACAACAGCTCCAACGATGGGCAACCCCTTCAATGGGACGATCTGGATCGGGCGCTGTTCAGTCTGGGGAACCGGCGCCTCTCTCAGCAATGTGGCGTCCGCCAAGTGCTCACCTCCCACTCGCTCCCCCAAGCTCGAGAGAGCCCTCAGACTACCCCTCGCCTCGTCGAGGACGCTTCGGCACCGGAGTTTACCCCGGCTCCCTCCCCAGCGCCGGGGACGCTATCCGACCACCTCGACCCTGGAGCGCTCAGGAAGCAGACTGAGTCCTTCGCTCTGCCCACTGACGGGGCCGGTTCGAGCCGCGTTCTTCACGAAGGCGTTGCACATCAGAGGTGTGTCCTGCCACGGTGAGGAGGTCGTTGGACATCTGCATCAGCATGCGCATGCCCATCTGTTCCCACGCCCGCTTGAGCAGCGCCTTGGTGGCCATCAAGGTGCTAAGCGGCGCCTGGGCGACCTGGCGAGCCAGGTTTTCCACCGTCTCTTCGAGCCGTTCGCGGGGAACCACCTCGTTCACCAGGCCATACTGGAGCGCATCCTGGGCGCTGAGCGTCTGGGCCGTGTAGAGGTAGCGCGCAGCCCGCTTCCAGTTCATGAAGACATAAGGCTCGATCATGGTCTCACCACCGGGTAGGCCCAAGCCCTGGACCAACGGCATCTGGAAATACGCGTCCTCAGAGGCAATCGTCATGTCCGTCAGCAAGCCGTAGTAGGTGCCCCCTCCCAGGCAATACCCGTGGACCTGGGCGATCGTCGGCTTGGGGAACTCCCAGAGGTGCAGCACCGGCCAGACGAACAAATCGAGCTGGCCCTTCCACGCTGAGCCGGTGTGCTGGAACGAGTGAAAGAAATCGGGATAGACCACTTCCTGGTCGCCGGCGAAGATCGCGTGACCTGCGCAGAACCCCTTCCCGTTCGCCTTCAAAATGACGACCTTGACGTCGTAGTCCCGGTCAGCCTCGTCCAGGCAGGCGTCGACGTCCCAGGCAAGCCTGGAGTCCTGCACGTTGGCCTTCTCGGGATAGTTCAGGATGATTCGCGCAATCCCGGCATCGGCGTCTTTCTCATAGATGACTCGCTCCAGCGTTTTCGTCTCCATCATTTCCTCCCTCGCGGCGGCTCCGACGCATTCGACGGCTCGGTTCGGGATTGACGATACCGCTTCGGTAGTTTGCGCTCCGACAAGCGCACCGAGCACGAAGCCCACAACGCAGCGCGCCACGCTTGGTCCGGCAGGATGTTCGTCACGTAGCGACGCAGAGGTCGGGGACGCAGTGCGCACCTCGAGCCCATCTCCGCTGGCCACGAGGTGATCGCACTCCGAAGCGACAGGACCGCCGTGGACGAAGAAGCGGCTCCGTGGCTACCGGGCCCATCCCAAGCGGACTGATGTCGAACTCTTGCAACTCGCATCCGCAGTCCTGCAGGGTCATGGTCTCGCCCCAGCTGCGAATCTGGGGGCCACGGTTGCCTGTCGGGGCAGACGATCTCGAGCCCAGAGGCCGTCTCATGGCGTCGCTACGGAGCCAGCACGCGTGCTCGCCAAGCGCCATGGAGCGCGGACCATGCGCTCGATCACTGCAGTCGCACTCCGAGGCAGCTGCGCCTCCGGACAACCGAGCACATCGGTTGAGGTCGGGCATCGATCCGCTCAAAGCGCAGGCGCTCGGTGTCGTCCGGTCCATCGTGGCGACCGGCGATGCGCCGTGAGGGGAGCAGGCTTCCGATCTCGATCAGGTCCCCGGAATTCACGATTTGGGACGCACCCTCGGGGACGCGATTGACAGGCAACGTCGGTGAAGCGTTCGCTCGCGACTGGGAGGCGATGGCGGTCGAGCCAGGAAAGCGAGCCGTCGGAAGGAGGCCGACCAGCTCTCGACCCGGCCACTGCGGGGTGATCCTCCGAACCCTCCGAAAGCTTGGTGAAACGAGCGTAGGGAGCTTCTGCGCAGGGAACGGAAGGAACGCAACCTCGAAGAACTCGAACTCCTGGCTTGCGACCCGAGGCGCGGACGCCCCATCGACCGCTCTGCTGAGAGGACGAGTCGACCTGGTTCCACAAGATCCCAGCTCGGTTTCCGAGGAGCATCTTGAACTCAGGGAGCGCTCGGATCTTTAGAACGCGTTGGGGAACAGCCCAAATCCGGTGACGAGCTCTCCTCCATTGGGTGCACGGCGAAAAGGCGTTGGGCCCCAGTCGATGCAAGGCGGATGCGATGACACGGCGGGAGGTAGATGGGTCGTGAATTCCTGCGAGGCGGGCGACCGAAGGCCGAAACGATCAGGGTAACGATGAGACGCGACGACGTTGTCGATCCTACGGGAACGAGTCGCGCCTGCGCCGAGCCCAGGCACGCACGGCGGTGCCCGCCTCGAACGGGTCGAAGAAGACCCGGCTCATGCGGGAGTCACCGTCGAGCGCAACGAGCACTGATGCATGACTGGGCAATGTGGTCCGCAATGTCGCAACCCTCCCCACGTGCCGCCAGGTGACACCTGCCGCTGCCGGTAACCTCGTAGTGATGCTGGCAGGAGAAGCCCTTGCGCTCACGGCAGATCCTCTCGTGGCAGCACGGCAGGTCGTCGGGGGGGCGCGCAGGCCTCTCGGTGACCGGACTCCGTCGTTGGGGGTCCTCTTCGCCTCGCCCCACTTCTTCAACACGGCCGAAACCCTCCTTTCCGCCGTGATGGAAGAGCTCGGACCGATCGCGCTGGTCGGCTGTGTCGCCGAATCGGTGATTGCGGGAAGCCGCGAGATTGAGGCCGAACCGGCCGTCGCGCTGTGGCTCGCGGCCGACCTCGGCCAGGTCGAGACGTTCGCCATGGAATTCGTGGGCACACCGGCTGGGGGTGCATATGGCGGTTACCAGTTCGGGCAACAGCTCGGAGGCGCCTACCTGCTGATCTGCGATCCGTTCACCTTCCCGGTACAAGACCTCTTGACGCATCTCAACGCAGATGCGGCAGGGACCGTCATCATCGGGGGCCTCGCCAGCGGGGGGATGCATGCCCGCCAGAACCGATTGTTCCTTGATGGCAAGGTTCTCCACAGCGGTGCAGTCGGCGTTCACCTGGCTGAAACCGAAATCCACGCTGTCGTGTCGCAAGGTTGCCGACCCATTGGCAGCCCGCTGACGATTACCGCCGCCGAAGGCAACGTGATCCGAGAGCTCGGCGGACGGCCACCGCTTTCCCGTCTCCAGGACCTCGCACGAACGCTTTCAATCCGGGATCAACAGTTGCTCGCTCACGGCTTGCAGATCGGCAAGGTCATCAATGAGTACCAAGCCGACTGGCGCCAAGGCGAGTTCTTGATTCGCGGGATCGTCGGAGTCGAACCCAAATCAGGTGCACTCGCGATCGGCGACCAGGTTGCCGTCGGCCAAACGGTCCAGTTCCATGTGCGCGACGCCGATTCCGCCGACCAGGACCTCCGGTCTGCGCTCGAAAGCGCACGGGCTGTCATCGGGCATCGCCGAGTCGCAGGGGCCTTGCTCTTCACTTGCAATGGACGTGGGTCCCGACTCTTCCCTGCGCCTGACCATGACGCTCGACTCCTCCAAGAAGTGCTTGGAACGACCGCCATGGTGGGCTTCTTCTGCGCTGGAGAGCTCGGGCCGGTGGGAGGCCAGAACTTCCTGCATGGCTTCAGCGCGTCAATCGCCTTGTTCCCCGAGGCCCCGTCGGCAGCGTAAGGCCTACGCGTCGGGTAAGTTGCCCAACGGAGCCACCCCCTGGACGTGGCGATCCACGGCTGGGGAACCGGGACATCGGGGGCCCGTGCATGGCAGAACGAGACAGGGCGCTGGGTGCCCGCGGAGGGGTCGACTTCAAAGGCGATCGGCACCTCGTCGAACGCTGCCAGGATGGTGATGGCTCAGCATTCGCCGAGCTGTTCTCGCGCTATCACGACCGTCTCTATCACTTCTGTCTTCGACGCCTCACTGACGCCTCCGAGGCGGAGGACGTGACCCAGGAGGCCTTTCTCAGGGCATGGAGAGCGCTCCCTTCGCTTGCGGGCGAACGGCGGTTCTATCCGTGGCTCACGGTCATCGCCGGCAACCTGTGCACCGATGCGCTCCGCCAGAGGGTACGCAGTGCCGCTCCGAACCGGATCCTGGACGACCTCGGATCCGATCGCAGCAGGCCCGAACGCGCACCAGCCGGGCCAAGCCCCGAAGAGTCCGTCATGGCTACCTTCGACGCCCAACTCGCTTCACGGGCGCTCGGTCGACTCTCACCCCGCCATCGATGGGTCCTCTGGCTCCGAGAGGAGGCCGGCTTGTCGTACGCGGAGATCGCCCACGCCGAAGGGGTTCGCACCACGACGATCGAGACCCTGCTTTGGCGCGCCCGCCAGGCCTTGAAACGGGAATACTCGGCACTGGCGAACACCAAGGTCTTTGGCGGTCTGCTGGTGATCGGCGCCATGGGACGCGACGCGATGCGCTGGGCTACCCGCCGGATGGCCCTGCTCCGGGTCTTCCCGGCCTCCGGACGGGCTCGCGAGCTCTTGGCGCTCACCCTCACCTCAGGTGCGCTCACGAGCGCTGCAGTCGTCCAGACGCCATACACGCCGTCTCCTCCGTCCCCAGTACTCAGCTCCCCAGCCCCCGCGATCACTGACGGCAACGGGGGAAGCACGCCTTCGAGCGGCCGTCAAGCACCAGATGTCGAGATGCCCGCGACTGGTCCCTTAGACAGCGCACCGCCCCTGCCGGGCCCTGCGGTTGCTTCAACAGCGGTCACGCCTACTGGGGTCGTTTCGGTCGCGGTCACACCCGCTGGGGCTGCCATGACTGGGACCGCGCCACTCGGACTCCCGCCGTTGACCAATACCGCCGTGGCGCCCACCACGACCCAACTCCTGCGCCCGCCTCAAACCCTCCCTTCACCGGTGACCGTCGAGGGTGCGGGAATAGGGACAGGAATAGGAGCAGGAATAGGGATCAGTAGTCCATCCGGGTGGGGGCCGTCTTCGCTGCTCTCGGTCATCTCGGCGTTCCAGTGGACCGGTCACGGTCTTCCCTGAGGGCGACGCACCACCGATCGATGCACGCCGACACCTCCGATGCTGCCAGGTGGCCTCGCGCCTTCGACCCTCGAGAGTCGAACAAGGAGCTGATCCGCTCGCCACGGCGCATGTCCCAAGAGGTCATCGTCGGGGCGGTGTTCGTGAGCGTGATGTTCATGACCGTCATGGACGTGACGGTGGTGAACACCGCGATCCCGGTTATCGGCCGGCAGTTCCATGTCTCGAACTCCTCGGTGCAGTGGACGTCAACCGGCTACCTCGTCAGCCTCGCCGTTTGGATGCCAGCTTCGGGCTGGATCGGCGATCGCTTCGGAACCAAGCGCGTGCTGTTGTTCTCGATCGCGGTCTTCACCCTCGGGTCGTTGTCTTGCGCGGCTGCAGGCAACATGACCGAGTTGGTCCTCGCCAGGGTGCTCCAAGGTGTTGGCGGAGGCATTCAGCAGCCGGCGGGTATGGCGCTACTGTTCCGCACGTTCCCCCCGGAGCGACGCGCAAGGGCAGCTCAGATCTGGATCGTGCCGACCGCCATCGCGCCCGCAGTAGGTCCAATCATCGGCGGGGCTCTCGTCACGCACGCCTCATGGCGCTGGGTCTTCTTGATGAACGCTCCGATAGGGGTGCTGGCACTGGTCTTCGATGCGTTGTTCCTCGGGTCACAGGACGAGCACCGTGTCGGGCGCTTCGACGTCTGGGGCTTCGTACTCGGCGGCACCGGTTTGGCGCTCCTGCTCTATGGCATCAGCAGCGCCCCACTGGACGGGTGGGTGTCAGGGCAAGCCATCACCGGGCTGTCGCTTGGGCTGACGCTCCTCGTCTCCCTCGTACTGGTGGAGCTACGCACGGCCGCTCCGATGCTTGACTTCCGTCTCTTGAAGAACCGCATATTCCTCGATTGCACCCTCGTGGGCTTCGTAGGATTCGGCGCCTTCTTGGGCACGTTGTTCATCGTTCCGCTCTACCTGCAAGAGGGTCGCCATCTCTCGGCGCTGACCTCAGGCCTCTCGACGTTCCCCGAGGCACTGGGCGTCGCCATCTCGACCCAGTTCGCCGCACGCGTCTATCCGCGGATCGGTCCTCGACGCCTGCAGATTATGGGCTTGGTGGGGCTCGGCGGTCTCTTGGTCGTGGCCTCGAGCTTCTTCGGCGGCGGCACCAACCTCTGGCTCGTGCGCTTGTTCATGTTTGGGATGGGCACTGCCATGTCGTACGTGCTGATCGCGCAGCAAGCTGCGAGGTTTGCCACCATCTCCGCGGCCGATACCGCGCAGGCGACCGCACTCGCCAGCGCCGTGCAGCAAGCGGCAGCCGCCATCTGCATCGCCCTTCTGACCACGGTGTTGAGCTCACAGGGATTGCACGGCACGCCTCCGACACCGAAGGATTTCGGGCCGGTGTTCCTGGCTGCTGGCGCACTTGGATTCAGCGGTGCTCTGATCGCGCTCAGAGTCCGGGATCGTGATGCAGCAGCGACATTGCTGGGTTCACGCAAGTCCGAGTGGGAGGCACCAGGTGGAGCACAGCAGGAAGCGGAGCTCGATCCGCTGGCGTCGAATCCATGGCCCGCCGTATAAGGACCCCAGTAGCCGCTGGGACGATCTTCGCCGCGACCGCTGTTCCCTCGGTCTGGAGGCGTGCTTGTGACCGAACCCTTCGGTCGAAGATCTGAGGCACCATCGTGGCCCCGAACCCGATCGTGACCTCCTCGCCTTGGCGATGGCAACCAACCGCCATCAGGTGATGCCCGACGAACAGCCGGTTGGCCCCAGGTGGTCCGACGCACAAGCGTGCAGAGCGAGCCAACTGGTTCCCGGCACGGTTTCGAGCAACCGGTGGCTCACGTGAGCAGGCAACAAGACCCAATCACCAGCAGAGAGATCGAGGTGCTCCCCGCCGACTTCGAGTCTCCCAGCGCCCTCGAGCACGAGAACCCACTCGTCGTGGTCCTGGTTGTAGTCGGCAACTGAGGGAAGTGAGCCACTCAAGATCTGCTCGACGACGACACCCCCAACCCTCGCGATCTCCTGGCTCCGTTCACCCACCGTCGGAGCATCGACCGAAGACAGGAGACGGCCTCGGATCACGGACATTCGGCACTCCCAGCCCACACCACGACCACCAGCTTCCTTCGCCTCGGCACGAGCCGTCCAGCTCCAGGCGCAACGACACGCGCCGGGCACTTCGGTGGTGTGCAGACTGCACTGACACCGCGGACGGCGACCGATGCGATCACTCAACACCAACTGTCGGCAGGGCGGTGAAACAGGCAATGTGACGACTCGTGCTCACCCGCCGTCCCCTGCCCGCAACGGCGCGGCCAGGGGTTACCAAAAACAGCTGCCACCAAGACGTAGGGCAGCCGATCGGTCAGTCGGCGCCCGAATTCTTTCCATTTCGATGGAGCCGAGAAGATCGACGGTGGAAGTCACCCTCGCCCCGGCGATCCAGGCTTGGTGAACGACGTCCAGGAAGCCCGAGACGTCCCCGCACCGAGCGCGCACTCGCGTTGATCGAACGGGTTGCACAACCCGGTGCCAGGAAGCGCTTCCGAGGGCGCCCAATGGCTATCTCCACCCCTGACTTGCCCCGAGCTGGACCCACGGTTCAGGCTGGGCGGGATCTCGGTTCCGACCGCCAGCCGACGCCCTCGGAAGCGTGATCGACCAGCCTCTACAAGGTCGAGCTCATCGAATGGACGAGGAGACCACTGACATCCGCAGGAGACACAAACGATGCCCCGCCCACTCCCCCGAGACCTCGTAGCGCCTGGACGAACCGCACTCGTGACCCAAGAGTGCCAGGTCGGCGTCCTCGGCGAGAACGACGGTGCGAAGAGCCTCCTCGGCGAGGAGGCCTACAGGGAAGCGATCCCCAACATCGCTCGCCTGGTGCGGTCGGCGCGACGCGCCGGCATCCCCATCGTCCACTGCACCGTGCAGTTTCGCCCAGACCGCATGGGGAGCAACCACAACGCGCCCCTGTTCCAGGGGGCGGCCTCAGCAGCCACCACCGGAGCGGCTCCGATGACGATCGGCAGTCCGGGTACCGCGGTACTCCCCGATCTCGACGTGCAAGAGAGCGATCTCGTGCTGCCCCGATTGCGCGGCCTCGGTCCAATGGGTGGCACCGAGCTCGACCCGGTGCTGCGGAACCTCGGCGTCGCGACCATTGTCGGCGTCGGCGTCTCGGTGAACGTCGCGATCCAGAACTTCGTCATGGATGCCGTCAACCTCGGTTACGACTTCGTCTTACCACGCGACGCGGTGGCAGGAATCCCAAGGGAATACGCAGATTCGGTCATCAAATACACCCTGTCGCTGCTCACGACACTCACCACAACCGACGATCTCGTCGCAGCCTGGTCGTAAGAGGAGTCTGCGTATGAAGTACTGGTTCACGTATCCACTCGTTGCACACCCCTGCAATCCGGCCTTCATGAGCCGGGACGCCGTGGTGCGCGTAGCCCATGCAGCCGAGGGCGCGGGATTCGATGGGATCGGGTTCACCGATCACCCCGCGCCATCGCACAAGTGGCTCAATGCGGGTGGCCATGATGCCCTAGACCCGTTCGTCGCTCTTGCAATGATCGCCGCCCACACCGAGCACCTGCAGCTGATCCCCAACATCGTGGTACTGCCATACCGCAACCCGTTCATCGTCGCGAAGGCAGCAGCGACTCTGGACCTTTTGTCCGGTGGTCGGTTCGTGCTCTCTGTTGCGACAGGGTACCTGCGAAGCGAGTATCGGGCCCTCGGCGTCGACTTCGAACAGCGCAACAAGCTATTCGACGAGGCACTAGAGGTCCTCCAGGGAGTGTGGTCCCAGGACGAATTCAATTTCGAGGGCACCGGGTTCGTGGCGATGGGGGTGACTGCAAACCCGAAGCCAGCACACATTCCCATCTGGATCGGGGGGAACAGCGCGTTAGCACGCCGGCGCGTAGCGATGCACGCCAATGGGTGGAACCCGTTCCCAGCACCTCGTGGGCTGGCGCGCACGGCCCGCACCGTGCCCCTCGAGGGCATCGAGGACCTCGCACCGATGCTGGATCACCTATGGGAAGAACTGGCGCTCGCCGGCCGTGACCGCAGCGAGATCGACGTCGCGTTCAGTCTCGGTCTGCCGGGACCAACAGACCGGGACTTCGACGCATCCGCCCATCTCGAGACGCTCGATCGCCTCGGTGCCCTCGGCGTCACATGGACCTCGGTACCGATACCGGGCGACTCGGTCGAGCACGCGGTCGAAGCGCTCGAACGCTATGGCGCCGAGGTCATCTCCCACGGAGCCTGAACCTCGAACCGGCCCAGCCGATACCCCCATCCATGCCCGACGTCGGGAAGGAGGTCGTGATCGATACGGCCCTCGGTCACGGGCCGAACGCAAGGCGATCCTCCTCCGCTCGATGCGACGCCTTCCAGTCTGGAGGCAGAAAGGCACAGCCGCTCCCCTAGCGACCGAGGCCCTCGTAGGGGAAGGTCACGCTCACGCCGCCATCGACGAGAAGCGTCTGTCCCGTGACGAAATCGGACAGGGGCGACGCGAAGAACAGGACCGCCCGAGCGATGTCGTCTGGCCGACCCAAGCGCTGGAGTGGAGTGAGCCGACCCAATTCCGCACGCGTCTGCTCGTGCATCGTCCCGAGCGCGGCCTGCGTCAGCGTGACCCCCGGTGAGACTGCGTTCACCCGGATGCCAGATGGCCCACACTCGAGCGCCAGCGTTTTCGTAAGGTTGATGAGACCTGCCTTGGCGGCGCCGTAGGGTGCTTGGTTCGGGCATCCGAATGCCCCGGCGATCGAAGCGACATTGACAATGGCGCCGCCACCGCGAGCCTCCATCGCGGGGACCGCAGCCCGGCACAGCCAGAACACGTACCGAAGGTTCAGGTGCACGATAGCGTCCCAGGTGTCGGTTGTCCACTCGCGTAGCGGGCGCCACTGGGCGTGCTTGGACATGCCGCCAGCGACGTTGGCCAGGATGTCGAGGTGACCGAAGTCGGAGACCGTTCGATCGATGGCCGCCTTGCAGGCCGCCTCTTCACGAAGGTCAGCAATCAACGGAACGGCCGAACCGCCCGAACGCTCCACCTCGCGAGCAAGCGGCTCGGCGCTCTCACGGTCGTTGTCGAGCACCACGACCGTCGCCCCAGCAGCAGCGAGCACCCGCGTCGTGGCCTGGCCGATGCCCTGGGCCCCTCCAGCGACGAGTGCGATACGTCCGCCGAGCAATTGGGGGTCAGGTTCCCATGCCTCCGTTAGCCGTGCATGCACGTTCTCCCTCCTGTGGTGCGAGCTGCTCCGTTGCCCGACGCTCAGGGTCGACGAGACCGCGTGCTCCTCGTCACTCGCGGCAGTAAATCCGCCAGGCCGCCTTCAGAGACCAGCCTTTGGCCGATTCGCGCAGCCGACGCGTGACCTTTCGACTCCGAACGGACAATGTTGCTCCTATGACCGGCCAATGGGCAACATTGCCGGGAACGAACCCGAGACGTGCAGCCCGTGCGGACCTACTCCCATTCGATGCTCCCAGGCGGCTTGCTCGTCAGGTCAAGCAAGACTCGGTTGACTCTCGGAACCTCATTGGTAATGCGCGTGGAAATGCGTTCAAGGACGTCATAAGGCAGCCTTGCCCAGTCCGCTGTCATGCCGTCGTCACTATTGACTGGGCGAAGCACGATCGGATGACTGTACGTTCGACTGTCTCCTTGGACTCCGACCGATTTGACATTTGCAAGCAGGATCACTGGGAACTGCCACACTGAGCGCTCGAGGCCCGCTGAGGCCATTTCTTCTGCGACGATCGCGTCCGCCTGGCGCACGATCGCCAGACGTTTGGGGGTGACTTCACCCAGGATCCGGATCGCCAGACCCGGACCCGGAAACGGATGGCGCCACACAAGGTTGCCCGGGAGGCCGAGTTCCAAGCCAACCTGGCGAACCTCGTCCTTGAACAGCGCGCGTAATGGCTCGATGAGTTGGAACCTAACCTTCTTCGGGAGCCCGCCGACGTTGTGGTGACTCTTGATCACAGCGGCGCCAGTGCCCCCACCGGACTCGACGACATCGGGGTAAAGCGTGCCTTGCACCAAGAAGTCGATCGGCTTGCGGTCATTTCGAGCGATCTCTTTTGCGACCTTGTCGAAGACCTTGATGAACGTCAGACCTATTGCCTTGCGTTTGCGTTCCGGCCTTGTATGGCCCTTGAGGGCCTTGAGGAACTCTGCCTTGGCCGACACGACTCTAAGTTTTGCGCCTGTTGCAGCTTCGAAGTCTCGCTTGACCTGATCGCGCTCACCAGCGCGCAGGAGCCCGTGATCAACGAACACACAGGTCAACTGGTCACCAACTGCCCTGTGCACCAGGGCCGCGGCAACCGCTGAGTCGACACCACCGGAAAGGCCGCAGATGACGTGATGCTCCCCGACGGTTCGGCGGATGTCATCGATCGAGTGAGCGACGATGCTCTTTGGTTCCCACGTGGGCTCGATGCCGGCGACATCACGCACAAAGGCTTCCAGGGTCTCCTGACCGTGCTCCGTCTGAACGACTTCCGGGTGCCACTGCACGCCGTAGAGCAATCGCTCCGGGCATTCGAAGCCGGCGATCTCCGTGGCAGCCGTTGACGCGGTCACGACGAAGCCGCGCGGTGCTCGAACGACCTGGTCCCTGTGGGACATCCATGCAAGCTGATGATCAGGCTGGCCCGCGAGCAGTTTCGAACTCGAGGTCAACGTCACCTTGGTTCGGCCGAACTCGGCCACATCGGTGTGAGCGACCTCACCGCCGAGTGCCTGGGCCATCGCCTGAAAGCCGTAGCAGATCCCGAGCACCGGGATGCCGGCCTCGAGAAGCTTGCGGTCGAGCTTCGGTGCTCCGGCTTCATAGACGCTCGAGGGTCCGCCAGAGAGAATGATCGCTGACGGATGTCGATCGAGGATCGCATCGGTTGGAGTTGTGTGCGGAACGATCTCGCTGTAGACGTGCGCCTGTCTGACGCGCCGTGCGATCAGCTGCGCGTACTGTGCACCGAAATCAACAACGAGGACGAGCCCCTTGGCTTGGTGGCCAGTGGCGAGGTCAGGCGGTGCCTTGGACGAGATCCGTGTCATCGAGACCAACTCCGGGTGGAACCCCTCAGAGCGCCTCATCCAGAGAGATTACACACCTGTAACTCCGATTCCGGTGAATAGCTTTGGAGGCAGGCGCAGCCCCTGGCAATGCCGAAATTCCTTGCCCAGCTTAACCGACGGGCGGTAGGGCTCCGAAGCCAGGCCCCGGTCCCGTCGTCAGCGCGGGGGCTGCGCGCGACGAAAGCTCAGCCAGCGGCTGGAGACAGGTGTGCCGAGCCAGCGATCGATGTCCCGATCAGGCTTCGACGGCACGATCTCCTGGTCACCGGATCTCCCTCCGCCCAAGCAGCAGAGGGAGATCCAGGAGACGTCGCTCAGGCGAGAGAAGGAACCGAATCAGGCGCTCGGCAGCTGGTCCGAGTTCGGCACAAGCTTGCCACAGACCTTCGTCGGGTTGACGTAGGCGGCACCTTTGAGCTGTACGTACCAGCCGCACAGCTGCTTCGGAGCCTTGCCGATCAGGTCAGGCTTGAAGCTGACCGGGAAGCCGAGGCCACCGACGTCGTAGTTGGTGACCTTGTGGAGGGCGTTGATGAAACCGGCCTGGGTGGGGTTCTTCCCCGCCAACTTGAGCCCGTAGAGCATGAGGTCTGTCGCCGCCCATCCGTAGTACCAGCCGAAGTCTGGAACCCCCGTGAAGTGCGCGTACTTCGCCAACGCCGCTTGGAATGCCTCGGTCGCCGGTGTCTTCACCTCGACCGGTGTCAGCTCTGTCTCGAACCACGCGCCCTGGGCGTTGGGTAGCGCGGCGGTGTCATTGAGGAGGGGCTGCCCGTACCCCGTGGCGTTCACGATGACCTTGGGGCTGTAGCCGACCTGCTTGAGCGAGGTCATGATCGCGAAGTTCGTGTTCGCGTCGAGGGGAAGGTAGAGGGCGTTGACCTTTGCCGCCTTGAGCTGCAGGGCGAGCGCGGTGGTGTTGACCGTCCCGAACGGCAACGTGTTGTTCAGGTACGCCTTCTTCAGGCCAACGGCCTTGCAGGTCAAGATAAAGCCACTGGCAGCGGCAGTCGAAGACGGGGAGATCGAGTAGCCCACGGACCCGCAGTTGTTCCCGCCGTGGCTCTTCATGAACTGCGCCAAGCCCGCGTACTGGGGGTCCTTCGGGTCGTTCTGCCCAGTGAAGGTGAACATGTTGCTGTTGGCCTTCTCGTACCACTCAGGGCCGTCGAAAGCACCTCCGGTCACCGGCACACCCGCCTGCTGGGCAACCTTGTAACCACCGAAGGCAACCGGGCTGATATCGATAATGCCAAAGACGCCCTGAGAGATGAGGGCCGAAGTGGCTGCCTGGTTCGTCGCCGGGTTCGTCCCGTCGTCTTTGGTGATGAGCTTGATCTTGCGTCCGTAGATACCACCCTGGGCGTTCGCGACGTCGATCCTGGCCTGCGCGGCAGGAATCGTGCCGGCCTCCTCCGATGCAGATGGCCCGGTTACCGGCAGGATCAACCCCAAGGTGATGGTCTTCGACGTCACGCCCGGCGTAGCCGAGGCCGTTCCAACCCCAAGGATCATTGGTGACAAGCTCGCCACCAATGCCAGAACTGCCCCTACTGCGATCAACCGTGCACGCATCGATCCCCTTCTTTTCCTGGTCGCTTTTTCCTGGTCGCTCGTTCTGACGTCAACCTGGCCATTGGCATTCGCCGCCAGCGGTTAGCTCACAACCTCGCCCGCCCCAGGCGAACCATCCCGTGTCGGGTCGTACTTAAGTTGCAGATATTACGCGCGTCAGTCGAATCATTGCACATTGCGTGACAACTCAGAGGACACCACGACCACTCGAGCTGGCTGCAGAGGTCGAATTCCAGCACAGCTCCCCGTCTCCAGCAGGCTCGCTGAAGCACCGGCCGACTCAAACCCGCCCGACTGCCTCCGCCAGCACGGCTCCTTCGCTCTGCTTGTTACCCGACTGTTTTTTACCCGACTGTGTTTGCAAGGGTCTCAGGGACCCGCTGAGCGCAGCAGCGACGGGCCCGTCATCCCCGGTGATCGCCAGCCGACCACCGCGGCCCTCGACACTGACGCGGAAGCGCTCGATGCTGCTGATCCCCACATAGTCGATCTCGCGCAACAATGCGAGATCGAGGGTGACGTCGTTCGAGGGGTCCACGAGCTCAAAGGCGGCCTCAGCGCTGGGAACCGAGTGCCGGTCCAGGACTCCGTCGAACACCAATCGCGTCCCACCCTGAGTTTGGTCGAAGGCGATGTGCAGCAGTGTGTTATCACCCGCCTCAAGCACAGACGTCAACACCTGATCCTCCAGGACGACAACGAATCGACAACAAGTGGCGTTACCGCCATCCGGGCAAACCTGGATGGCGGTAACGTCAGAACCCGTCGACTATGACCGGGTCCTGGCAACTGGCTGGGACCATGGCCAGCCCGAATCCGGTCACGAGGCAGCGGCGAGCTGCTTGCCTGAGTCGCTGGTCGTGATCGCGAGCCGCCGCGGCTTTGCCGCCTCGTGGACCGGGATTGTCAAGGTGAGAACCCCAGCCCGATAGTCGGCGCTGATGTGCTCGGTGTCGAGGGTGTCGCCAAGAAACACCTGGCGCGTAAAGGTACCCGCCGGGCGCTCGTTCACGATCACCGCCGCGCCGTCAGAGGCCACCCCTGGACGCTCTGCCCTCACCGTGAGGACGTTCTGCTCGACCGTAAGGTCGATCGACTCCGCGTCGACCCCAGGCAGGTCGAACTGGACGATGAACTCGTTGCCCTTGCGGTACGCATCCATCGGCATCGCGCTCGGACGCGCGGCACCAAGCACCTGCTGGGTGAGCCGATCCAGGTCCCGAAACGGATCGGTGCGCATCAACATGTCCGTAACCCTCCCTTCGTAGTCGCACTTCGTTGCTCATGAACCGGCGCTACTTCCCATGAGGAAGGCAAGTGTTAGGATATAAGAAGGTAAGGAGATCTGCAAGAGGAGACTTAGATTTATGATCTCATCCGATGAAGTAGGTCGCCTGTACCGCCAGCTCAACGTGACACCTCACGCGACGCGGGACGAGATCGTGCGCGCATACCGCCGGCTCGTCCATGGTGCCCATCCCGATGTCCACCCCGAGGACCCAGAAGCCGTGCAACGGTTTCGGGAGCTCACCGAGGCCTACAAGGTTCTGAGCGATCCTGCGCGTCGTGCCAGTTATGACCGCAAGAACCGTATCTGCACCCCCAGGACTGAGACGGGCAGCGCCAACAACTCGACGCGACCGGAGGAACAGCTCGTGAGCATTCCGGTGTCGATCCGTTGGAATCCGCTCTCGGGGCCTCATCCGCCCCTGTGGGCTGGCCCGGTCTCAGTCAGTCCCTCGCCGGGCTCCAGACCGGTGAGCATCGCCGCGAGCCCTCGCCCGACGGTCACGTTTCCCCATCTGCTTTCCCAACTGATTGATTTCGTTTGGTACCCGTGGAGGTCATGATGGAGTGGCCTGATCAGCACCGTGGAGTCTTTGCAATCTCGGTCGCGGCGGACCTTTGCGGCCTGCACCCGCAGACACTGCGCGTCTATGAGCGGGAAGGTCTTGTCAGGCCCCGCCGCACCTCCGGCGGAACCAGGCTGTACAGCGGCCAAGACATCGAAAGGCTTCGTGAAATCGCAGCCCTCACGAGCTTCGGCATCAATATTGCTGGCATCAAGCGCGTGCTTGAGCTCCAAGAGGAAGTCCGCCAGCTCCAGTCTGAGATCGAACGCCTGAAAGGTGCTTCCAAGCAGCCCGACAACGGGTGAGGTGAAGGCAACCACGCCCAGGCAGCAGAGGAACTAGGGTCGACGTCGCGCATGGCTGCTTATGCCCAGCCCTACGCCTCGCCCACGTACCCTGGGCACGGGCGCCCACGTTCTCGCACGACTCGAGAGCTACGGCCTCCGCCTCCGACCCTTCGGGCGCTGCCTGCTCGGCACTACCCTGCCGCTGCTCGCTGCCCTTGACCCCGGCGACGACCTCGTCGGCTGGACCGCCCTTTCCTGGCGAAGCACCGATCAGCTCGAGCTACCAAGCGCTGAGCTTGGACTTGACCCACTAAAGCCACCGATGGGTGTGCTCACCTGTTCTGGCCCCACTTCGGCCCGTGGTGCTCACCTGATTTGGCCCCACCCCTGAGGTCATCTGAGGATCTACCACCGAGGCCTTCGTCACCCTGATCGTGGGGCATGGCGAGG